>Ga0126342_10011365_pt1 | contig 15904 bp, 8 predicted proteins | sample Cyp1metagenome_FD_92528 | JGI IMG/M metagenome (GOLD analysis project Ga0126342, IMG submission 92528) | Coral microbial communities from Lord Howe Island, Old Settlement Bay, Australia - Cyphastrea 1 metagenome | ecosystem: Host-associated > Invertebrates > Cnidaria > Coral ... | reverse complement strand
TTTTTTAACTATATATATATATATTATATTATAAATATATATATATATATTAAATATTTGATATTTTACATTAAATAATATATATATATATAATTTATATTATAAATTATTTATTGAATTTTATACATCATACATAATACATTATATATTATATATTGTATATTATATATTAAACATTTTAAATTATATATTTATTTTAAAGTATATATTATATCATATATATAAAATATTATATATTATACACTATATATTTTATATTACATATATACAATATATTATATATATAATATTTTATATTATATATCATCTATGATATATTATATATTATATACTATATATTGTATTTTATATATTATCATATATCCCATTGATTCCTCTATAAATCCCTTAATTTCTCTCAAGGAAATCGCCATTCAATCCCACAAAACCACCACGAAATCACATGAACTTGCCTCGCGGGGGCGAGGGGGCTCGCTTTGGGCTCGGCTCAAGCTGCTCTTTAGATCCCCCTGCACAGGCGGCTACACAAAGGGCTACTTGGAGAGGTATTTGACCAGCCAAAAAATGGTGGATTTCATGCGTCAATGGGATTTCCAGGTGAATGCATGAGTCTGCCGTGGCAGGCCGTGGGTCAGCAGCCAAAATGGCGGCCTGAGTTGGCTGAAGACCGCAAGATCTGCTCAACTCGGTCCCACAGGCCTGTGGCCCCCATACTGAACTTCATGAGGAATCTGTGCATGAAAGGTGCGGCTGCACCACAGGCTGGGCGACTTCTAAGAATCTGGTTCTTCAAATCTGGAAAGTTGGCAGATCGCCCGTTCTTGAGGCACACCTGGATGGTGTTACAGATCCTTCGCATCAATTGCACTTCGTGCTCCCCCTTGGCCAGCTGACCAGTACAGTTTGATGCGGATTGAATCAAAGATGGCAAATCAGGAAACTCAGCAACAGCCACCTGGCTCATGATTCTCCATGTCAGGCCTGACTGACAAGCTTCTGCAAACTTGGGGTCGACTTAATGAAATTTCATACTTGGAGGATCATGGCCACTTTGTGGACTATAATCATGGGGGGTTACTAACCAGTTATTATCCATTTTTAGATCAAATTACATCAAGTAAGTGGTGAATGGACTGTGATCCCAGTTACTAAGTGGTTCATAACTTCATAACCACAGTGATAACCCGTTTATAGATGAGATAACCCACGGATCGGGAACTCACTACCCAAGGTTACGTAAAGCAGTTCTTAAGTGGACAGATCCTTCAAGACCCAGGAGAATCAGGAGACCCAAACATCAAAGGTGCCGGAAAGAAAACAACAATGAAAATTCAAAGATTCTGATGGTCAGTATGGCAGTATGGGTTACAATTTTGGCCCTTTACAAACTATAAATAAATATTTAGACGAGATTATACATTCTATTAATGGGTTTCAAAAAAAAAGTATTCGGCGACTTGATCATCAAATGGCATCACAGTCGGATATTGGAATAGATACGAATCATGATTTTCGCTAGCATTAAGAGCCACCAATGAACCAGTGCAAGTCGTTCTTTCAGAAGAGGCGGGTCCCAGGGTCCTCCAGATTGATCCAACGAAGGCTTTGAAATCACAAGAAACCGAGGCAACATTGGCCGTTGGGCACAGGTTATGGCCGAAAAAAATAATCAAAGGAAGTTTAGAAGTCAAACTTCCGACAATATGGACAGATTAAAAGCAGAGATAGGAAGAGTAAAAGAAGAGAAGAGAACTTGGAGAGCTCCAGGAACTTATCGACTTATAAGCTAACTTCTAACTACCTAAGTTAATTTATAATTTGAGTTATAATCTCCTAAATGGTTAACTTCGTTCATAAGTTCAACCCTGACTTAATCTCTAACTTAGTGACTTATAAGATCTTATAAGTTAGTTAGGTTTTGATGTTGGCAAGAGATGAAATGAAGTTATGTAGAACTTAGGTAAGTTATACTTTTACAAGTTTTTGAGGGTTGAGTGGAATGAGGCAGGAATTTTTAGTCAATAGCAAGAAAATAAGACCAACGATGCGCAGTGTCTGCTTGTGTGAGTTTTACCAGAGGCGAATTGGATCGAAACGGCTATATAGGAAGCATGTGCAGGCCATCGTCATAGATCTCGCGCAGCCTGTTTTGGAGGTAGACTAGGTGTCCACGAACGTTCCGCGAGTGTCCGCGAGTGTCTACGGAAAAAAAATGCTAACTGGGAAGTCCGCGGGTCTGTGTCCGCGGAATCATAGGTTAAATTCATACTTGACTGGGAGCATGATTGTAGGTTGTCCGCGTGTCCACGGGTGGTCACAGCAAATTTTCAGTGTCCGCGGCACATGATGGAAGTTCTACGAAACCAATCATCTCGTGAGTTTTGCTATCAAACTGAAAATATGGTCTTTCTTGGTTCGCAATGTTTGGCTCGGTCGCTTCATATATATATATATAGGCTGGTGTCTTGACGTAGCAAACTCTGGCTCATGTCGTGGAAAAAATGCGCATAGTCGTGGCAAAGGCGTCAAACCAGGTTTTTAAAGATATTAAAAAAACTGCCAACTTAGGTTGCACTTAGATGGAACTTAGCATACCTCTAAGTTAAGTTCACCGTAAGTTAACTTATAAGTTCATAAGTTCCCGGAGCTCTCCAAGAAGAAGAAAGGAAATCAAAACAGTCAGAAGAAAGAAGATCCAGGTGCGCGAAAAGGAAGGAAAGTCGCCAAACACTGTGTTTTCCAATGATTTGTGGCGCCGGAAAGTCGAAAAGTAGGCTCGCTAAAGCGGCGGGTGCGGAGCAATCTGGCCAGATGAGAGATGAACAATTGCACGCCGTTGTGGCGCGGAGCACATTTCCAAGTCAAAATGTGCAAAACACACCATTCTCAGACCACTTTTGGAAGTTGAGATGTTGAAAAAGTGCACGCAGTTGTGGCACGAAGCACAATTCCAAGTCAAAATGTACAACGCACACCATTCTCAGACCACTTTTGGAAGTTGAGATGTTAAAGAAGTGCACGCAGTTGTGGCACGAAGCGCAATTCCAAGTCAAAATGTGCAACACACACCATTCTCAGACCACTTTTGGAAGTTGAGATGTTGGAAAAGTGCACGCAGTTGTGGCACGAAGCAGCATTCCAAGTCAAAATGTGCAAAACACACCATTCTCAGACCACTTTTGGAAGTTGAGATGTTGAAAAAGCGCACGCCGTTTGTGGCGCGAAGCACATTTCAAAGTCAAAAGTGTTTAAAACTCACGGTCTTGGAACACTTTTGGAAGTTGACATGTTGAAAAAGTGCACGCAGTTGTGGCGAGGAGCACATTTCCAAGTCAAAATGTGCAAAACACCACATATTCGGACCACTTTTGGACGTTCAGATGTCGTTTTGCGTGGCAGGCACAAGGGATTATGCACCTTGTCAAAAGTGAGCAAAATGTGAGGGTTTTGTAGCAGTTTCCAAAAACGATGGCAGGCGTGGGACATTTGAAGAAGATTTGGAAAGATGCATTTCGCGCTGCAAGCGCGCTACAAGAGACACATGAGTTAGCTATGTTAGGAGATCAGGGCGGAGATTTCCTGAGAGAGGTTGCATTTTGGAGCATGAAATCTTCAGGTTTGCTAAGATGATTTTGTGTGACAGGTGCAGCACTTCGTATGACCTGGCATCACTTTTTCGTGGCAGGCGCAGTAGTTTAGACAGATGGAGTGGAAAAATTGCAAAACGCATTGGTACGAGGCCGTCAGCTCTGCACTCAACTTTCCATTTTTGAAGGACGTCTCGCAGAATTGCTTCGTTTTTGATGTTGTCAACTTTAAAACGCTACAACTACACTAATTACCTACACTACAACTACAGCTCCACTACACTACAACCCTAACTACAACTGCACTACACCACACTACATCCAGCAGTTGTAGGTGAGGTGACCACTGCAACCATTGCAACCACTCCAACAAACAACTCCAACCACCTTTCGGTCCATCAATGGATTCGCTCTGCCATCTGTGATTCACAACAATCAACCTCTCCTATAGGTCTCCTATTTTTGAAACTTCCGTTCCGCCACGCCTTGCACGGTACTACTGGCAAATAGTTCTAAATGGGATTATACATTCTATAAATGGGGTTACAGTACAAGTGAATTATAACTGGTAAAGGGCCATAACTGTGTGGCTAGCAAAATGTGCCATTGGGCAATGTTCAAAGTCCTTTGTCATCCTTAGATGCTGATGATTTCCATAGTGGATGATGATCTAGGACAATATATAGATCGTCATGATGCAGAAAAATCAAACGGGTAGTATGAACCCCTACCATGATCTGATGATTCATCAACCGAGTTGTTTTTTTTGGCTGCTGATATTGATACTTGTCTTATGAGCCATGCAAATTCTTTGCCTTATCCCATTAAACTATCTATCTAGCTCGTAAATAGGTACCCAACCCAGAACTGGGCTTGGATGATCCATAGTAAATCGGGTAACTTTAAATAACCCCCCTACAAACTGCCCCCCCAGTTATGCTTGTTGGTTTGCAAAGCCCAAGAATACAATAGTTATATCATGCTGCATTCTTTTTTAGCCAAAATATGTTCACCAACTTAGCTATTGTTTGGGATTGGGATATATCTACCATAATCCATACTTTAAATTTGCTAACACGTGTATCACATACACTATTTGGTATTTGAACCCATTAACATCCATTACCACCGTTCTTGTTGTTAACCTCTAATGATATGTCCTTGATTTGTTTCAATGTGTTTTAATTAAAACCTGCATTTACCGGGACTTTCCATAGCTATGTTACTTTCCCAACGGCACATCCGTTGTTATTGCTGATGCGGATCTGCCGAGTCGCCATCTGGCGCTTCATGCTCTTCATCCGCATCTGACAGTGAGGGCTCTGAATGTCAGATTTTTTTTGCGATAACATGCAAAAACCTTGCTAAATTTGATGGATAATCACTAATAATCATGATGTTACCCATGTTCAATGGCCATGAGTGGTATTTTAATCCACTTTTAGACAAAGCTAATACTATGAATTCAATGCATCCCCTGCAATACACATATCCCACATCCCATAGATAGATCGATGGATGGATAGATGGAAAAAATAACAAGTAAGTAGGTAGGTAATTACATAGATAGATAAATACGCCAAATAGATACAAACATGCAGACATCACAGCACTTAACCAAGGTTTATGATACTTGTAACTATAGTTCACTGGGTTTATAAACCAACTTATAACTGGCGGGCCCCACATTGCAAGACCGAAATGCTTATGTGAGATTTATTGATATTGCTGATACAACATCAACATGGGTCTGACTGAAAATAGGCTACCCCTAAATCCACCGCTGCATGTAAGCATTTTCCCCATTAGAATGGCCATTTTAGAGTTATGAGGTTCGGCTGGAGCCATACATTGGAGAATCAGCTTTTTAATAAATTGTGTCTACAGGGTCATGTGAGCAAAGCCACCCCAAAAAATATATTGCATATAGGGTATCACCATTTCCATGTGTGGGTTGTATTTAAAATAGCTCAATTAAAGACGTTTTTTTTGAGTGCCATGTTTAAAAATGGGGCCCCAGAAAGATAGAAACATAGTTCAATTCTTGACAGGGACACCGAAAGAATAAGGCTAGTATAGCATCGGCCGTAGCAACCCAAAAAAATGAAAAAACAGCTTCCTACCCCAGGAATCTACAGTTATGGCCCCAATCACAGTTATGTTTGTCACTGAGATAACACCATTTATGGGATGTATAATCCCATCTTAACCACTTATAACTAATAGCCATGGCCAAAACTGTAGAGTAGTGGTATCATGTTCAACCTTTTTGGAGGTTACTGCAATTCCATAGTTTGGCCTGTTCATCAAACAGACATCTGGTACCCAGTACCCGCCAAACAACAGAGTTTGCTGTTCATTTGGTTTCCTATGGATAATCCGGCACATGGGATTCCGTGAAAACTAAGGATATATCGACAACAGCAAGTTGAAGAGCTTATATATATATATATAAAGTTCAAGAAGATGTATATGCATGCATATGTATATATATATATACAAGAGAGGTAGGTTCTGGGAAGGTGACCAATATATATATATATATCATGACATATCAAAAATTAAATGGCGAACCAATCATCAACCAACCGGAGCAGATCGCAGATTTCCTCAGAGTTTTCCGATGGGTTATCCCCGGCGGCCAAGGCACTTCCGCACATCTCTCTCTTCCCTCGTGCACATAGAATGCCTGGTTTGGTACTTGGTGGCCCATCCCACTTAGTAAGTGGGTTATAACCCCAGTTACAAATGGGATAAGTAGGGTTAATCCACTTATAACTGGGGTTATAACCCACTTACTAAGTGGGATGGGCCACCAAGTAGGGATTTTACCAATGAAGAGTGGTTCAGAAAAACGGGATATGCACCAACATAACCCACCATAAAGGTATAATAAGGTTATGGCCCTTTACATACCAGTTATAAGTACTGAACTAACCCCATAAACATGGTTTATGTATAATCCCATAGAACAAAACAGTTATGACTAATCAATGGCCATAACCGTGGTTTGGAACCAAGGGAAGCAGTCCCTCTAATGATTAATAATGGGGAAACCCACCGAAACATATTTACACAAAGTGGTCCAAAGACAAACCTACCAATCTTGGGGATGTTTTGTACAACCAATGTTTGGTCATATTGGGATTGGTTTAGCATCAGCTTTGCCGCTGTACAGGAAGCCCTTGCATTTTTGACAATACAATCATCCTGTTCCTCATGAAATATTAGTTGTTCTTCAAGGTTTCCATACTATGGGTTATCAATGGTTATCATAATTCTCAAAAACTTAGCTAATATAACTCCCATTTCATAACCCATCAAGTAGGGTATCCTTGCGTGAATCAAATGGTAATCAGCTGACTCTGTGAATGGTATGGGTCTAGAAACCTCCTGAAAAGGTTCCTGCAGTAACCCAAAAGATTCCATCGGAACTTATAATATAGTCTAAATCAAACACAATTTTGTGACCCCTTTAATATCCCATTTGCGGGTCAACAACATTTTATATATAATATACATATATCATACATACCATGATTAAATCTATGGACTCATCTCAGTAAATATGGACTCATCTCAGTAAATATGGACTCATCTCAGTAAACTGCGAATATTTTGGGATAGTCCCGCATACTATTGCTGGGGCCCTTCCATTGAGGAGAAGCCTAAGTTCGCAAACAGAACTTCAATAACTATGGTTGACATGTTAGATTAAGTAATTATAGATACTTATTAAGTATTCATGGGATTTGCAGGCGATCTTATATGAACTAACATAATTGACTAAGATAACATAACTTCATGGGATATTCTTCTGGGGGTTATAAACTGACAGCCCTACTTTGGGGCGCCCCGCAGCGTTGACGGTGTGCCATGCTCTCAGGATGTCCTTTCATCGAAGAGTGGATCAGAAACACAGTGGATGTCAACCAACATCACCAACCATAGAGGTATAATAAGCCTATGGCCCTTTACATACCAGTTATATATATATATATAAGTACTGAACTAACCCCCAAAAAATTGTTTATATAAAATAACCAGTTATAATTATAGGTCATAAATGGCCATACTTGTCAGAAGGAAATTATTCCGCCCAAAAAAGAAACGCAACGGGAGTTGGGAATATACCCGCAACGGTGTCATCAAACATATTGTGGCTGGGAAATCCCCGTGGCCTAGCCATGGATGTTTAGTTTGCTGGGAAAATCATCCCTAAACAATACTGTAAATATGCTTCTTTGTTTTTTTCCAGTATTGTTTAGAGATTATTTTGATTTCAAAGAACAATTTACATCTTGAAAAAAATGAAAGTCAATGGGAAGAATTATCCCACATATGATGGAAAATATAGACCATGATCCAAACCACCAACCAGGTGTAAATTGTTCTTTGTTTTTCTCAAATAAACCACCTTTGATTACCTGAGGAGCTAAGCAGCTAATCCATGAGTCACCGATTCTCTGTTGCATGCAATGTGGGATTCACCGCCATGCACATGTTCAAAATCTACCATTTGGGGATGATATATATATATATATATATACATATGTAACATGTATGTATCACCTATTTACAGAAATATTGGGGGTAGCTTACTATTGGGTTTACCAATCTAAATCAAATTAATTCATTTGGGGTACAAGAAACAACATGATCAAAAGAACGCGCTTGATGTACAGTATTCAATGTGGCCAATATCCAAGCGAATCCGAAAATATTTGGTAAATATACGACAGGAAACCTTAGCGGAGCCTCCATGCAAAACCGCCATGGTTTATCCAATTTGAGCCATATCAAATTGTGTTTACTGGATTGTACTGGTCAATTTGGAGATATCTTAAAGGTCACTTTTGCACTGGTCAAGTCCTTCTTACAAACAAGTCTTCATTTTATTCTAGCCAGCCCCACTATTTTTGTTGGTTCATTCGAGCAAAAAAAACATTGATTTGTGACAGCCATCCTTCACGCGCGCCCTTTTCCCGACTCCTGCCGCTCTTCATCGGAGAGATCAAGGTTCAAACCGGTCGCTCTCAATTCGTTCATGTACTCCTGAGTTGGCCGAAATGGTACCACCCGAAACAAAGGCTAAGTTGGTAGACATAACTTGGCGAACTCTGGGGTTTATGGGGGTAGATGGGGATAGTAATGAACTAACGAACTAGTTCATGGATGTTAATGGGATTCACAAACCAGCTTCTGACTAGGGGGGCCGACTTTGTAGCTACGGATCAAAACCCTCGTTCCAGTAAACACCACAATAGCTCGGATTTATGGTTGTTCCTCCCCCCAAAAGAATGGTACGTTAATGTAGGTTAGGTTTTGACACATCCCCATATCAAGATAGTAGAGGATAATATTGTTGCAATAATCTTGATATGGGGACTAGCGATGGCATATATCGATCATATTCACTATTTGTTCTTGATATTGACTGAGTTCAGTTCTGTATATCGTAATGAACAAAATAGGCCAGGCAACGCTCGGACGAGCCGAGCCCAGCGAGAAATTCAACAAATGACGTCCATTCACCACATATCCCTTGCGAGGAAAAACAATGTCATAAACCACCTTTTTGGGAATGGTAACCGGAATGGTATTATTGTTTTGCCAACATTACATGTAATTACTGTAATTACAGATATACATACATATATATATATATATATAAGTTGATAATGCACAATATGAAAATGAAACATGGTAACTCCCAATATGCAGGAGTAGTATAACATCAAACAATACCATTAGCCAGCCATGATGTATCACTTCTATCATCCAATATCCTGTCGTTTGCTGCGAAGAACTTTTGACGATTTGACCAAGACCAAATCATGAACCAACTTTCATACAAGTGCAAGTGCCGTCCTCAATCTCCTGGCGTTGCAACTTTTGCTCCTCGTACTCCTGTGCGGCATAAGAAATGGCCAAGGCTAAGTTGTAAAGTTTATGGTGGATCTCCCTTTACACTAGCTCACGCATATTTTCATTTAGAGTTCGTTACATATAGTCATATGTGTAGAGGTTATATCCTAAATTGTGGAGATAAGAATCCCATGGTGATAGACATTTATGTATTACCATCAATCAACAAGACAACCATGAATCCAGCACTACAAACCATTATCAATCCGTATTGCCCTCTGGTAAACTAACAGTTCGACATGGAAAATCCACCATGAATTTAGATCATTTTCCGAACCGGTTTTCCCATGGGTTTTCTACAATATGGCCCTTTACCACTTATAAGTCACTGAGTCACCACATTTATAGAATGTATATACAGTAATCCCATCTGAATAACCATTTATTAATTATGATCAGTTATGACTAATCAATGGCAATAATTGCATTGTTTTTACCCTATGGATCCAAGTACCTTCTTAGGAAGTGTTTGGGGTATAATTTACGATAATTTGGAGGTTTTTTTGTACCTTCTCAGACAGTGGCCATGGATCCATAGGGTCTACATGTTTTCTCGTACGGTGAAAACAAGGAAGACCCACGAACTGCAGCCCCGTTCGCTGGGTCGCGTTCACCTTCTCGGCTTTGCGATACTCTTCTTCGATCTCCTGCGACAGTTCACCAAATGTAGATACAATGTGGGCCGTGGCCACCCCCACCCAGGTATCAATTGGTTGATAAACCCCAGTAACTATAGTTATAAATACCATAAACCATAGTGAAATTGGACTTTTAAACCATAGTTGTAAGCCCCATTAGCAATATAGTTATTTGTTGCGTATCATAAACCATAGTGAAATTGAAGTTATTTGCACCAACTTAGCTATCGTTCGGGGGCCCCACATTGTAGAGTTTTTAACTATAACTCCAATAACTAGGGTTTATAGGGATGTATATAATACAACTATATTTATTCAAAATTACAAACCACCCACATTTTGATGCTTTATACCAACCATTTATGGTAAACTTGGGAATGGTGGATCCTATTGCTTTACTGAGATTATATCTAGATTAGATATAACCCTCCAAATACCCCACCAAGAAATAGTAAAAGTACTAAGGTTATGGCATAAAATGCAATTTTTTAATGGCTTCTTGCAAGGTCTAGGTACCTGAATATACGCATATCAAAAACTTGGAATACGAGGGTTGTAGTGGGATATATAGTATATGTAACTACTCAGAGAAGTGTTCGAACAAATATAAGAGATAGAGAAAAAGCAAGTTGATGGAGAGAAAGTCAAACCTATAGTCTGTAGTCCAACCCAATGCAAAATCAAAGATGCGATATGGATGGATGCTTCAGGAGATTGGCTGATGCCCTGACAGGGTACTGCGTATGGAACATGTGAAACCCATGTTTCACACCATGCATCATCCATGTCATCTTCCCTTTTTTGTTCTTGCCCTGTCGGCCTTTAAGATTGGTGGCTCCTGAGCGGTCCCTGATTTGTCAACTCCTTCACTGAACCTGACATGATTAAAATTGATTAAACATGTAGATTGTCATCCCACGAATCGTACATGGTAAATACATAGCTATGGTTCGTAAGTCCCCGATTCGCCAGCAATCATTGGGCTATATGATGGTCTTATGAGGATAGAAAGAAAAATATGCAATATATAAAATCATGTACAGCTATGGCTCGAAATACCAGTTGTAAGTCACTTAGAACCCCATTTATAGAATGTATAATCCCATCTAAATAACAATATATTATTGGTTTCTGGGGCCATAACTGTAACCAACATTATATAGGTTGCGCGGAGAAACCACGGCCCATGGACCACATCTAGTCTCTACAAGGCGGCCCAACCCCGTTAGGCTCCAAGAACTAGTTCGTTATATCATGTTCTATAAACCACCCTTATATCATATATCATTGTTTTACACATTTATGGCATTTGTTAATTATAACTGGTTATAAACGGGATGATACATAAACCATAAATGGGGTTATACAGTAAGTAATTATAATTGGTATGACTCGGGCCATAACTGGGGTAGTCCACAAACAACAGATCTGTTGCTGGATTAATTCGCTGGTTGGCTGGTGATTTTCCCATTGGGGATCCCCGAATCTAAACCATGGAAACCATGGAAATTGGAGTAAACATAATAATAATGTCAACGTAGGATTAATCAACCGGTTTATCAATCCAGGGGGACCACCTGTGGTGGTTGATTAATCGGGAGGATTAATCCTACCTTGACATTACACATCAAAGTGGCCCCCCGTAGTTATAACTTGATTTGCAAAGCCCATGAACATAGGTCCCCCAGAAAGCCCACTCAGCCAAGTTTGGGGCCACCACCTTTTAGGTTTTGCATCATGGATTTTTCTTGGCCCAAAAGTGTGCAAAAGAAAACGTTCCAATCCCTGAAAATGGTCTGAAAGTGAGACCACCACCAAAAAAACAGGGGATTAGAACTTCATTGCCCACAATTTCCCAATATTTTGGTCAATTTATCCGCCAAAGACGACCCTTGGTACCCTTGTATCCCCTTGCATTACCTGAAACACCAAATATAAACCAGTATAAACCATTATCTCCTACTATAGTTCCATATCTCCTATCCACTGCAACCCATATAATCTACTAGAATCACAAATTATTAACCACTATTAACCCATTATCATTCCATATCTCTCCTATCTTGCCAACCTCGACTGACTCCACAAAAAACTCCGCGATACGAGCCTCGCCTTCCGGACCCATTCGAAGAGGTGAGACTCCTCAGCGATAAAGGCGCAATGTTCAAGTCATGGGGCAAACACTTGGGATATGTTTTTTGATACCAAATATAGGGATAATTACCTGAGTAAGCTATATTAAATCTTGTTAACCACTGATTCAGGAGAAAAAAATGTAATTGATAACAATCAATTACTTTACTTCGTGTGATCCCCACCATGACATTTATACATTTTGTTATTGGCAAATCTTCTGGCATTCTATCTGACATATCTTCTGGCATTCTATCTGGCATTCTATCTGGCATATCTTGCATTCTATCTGGCATATCTTCTGGCAAATTATCTACTCAAACCTTCTGGCATTCTATCTGGCAAACATTGTGGCACTTTATCTGGCATATCTTCTGGCATTCTATCTGTAATTTTATCTGGCATATCTTATGGCATTTTATCTGGCATATCTTCTGGCATTCTATCTGACATTCTATCTGGCATATCTGCTGGCATTCTATCTGGCCGTTGAGGTCCAGCGGTGCGCACTGAGCTCGGAAGTTGGCGAAGAGCTTGGCGAAGAGTTGGCAAGGCGGAAGTGGAGGTGGAAGTTGGCCGAGGAGAAACTGGAGGAGGAGGCGGAGGAGGAGGAGGAGGAGGCGGAGGACAACAGCTCTGATAAAATCTAACAACCCTCACCTGGCAGGTGGGGAAATATAGGGGTCTAAATGCATTTTAGATTGTTCAAAATAATTTATGCCATTTGAGGCAATGTAAAGCAATGTGAAGCAATGAATCCTTGATATGGGTACGTCAATGGTGAAAACACAGTGGCCATGAATTTTCCTAAAGTGATGATAATGATAATCCCCTGGTAGAGGGGGATCCCAACTTGGTGGCACTCCAGCCATCGAACGGGACATCTCCAAATTCGCTCCAATATGCGTTGATCCAATTCCGAATTCCTTCCAATTTGTGCTGGTCAATGTCCTGTACATGTCAACCCTGGATTAATAAACCCCTACTAGATTGTTTAATTGGGAGGCTACCATTAAAAAGTATCAGATGAAATGACTATTGGAGGAGTACCCCCCCTTGTTGGCAATTTCCGCTGAAGAACTCACGATCATTGCTGGGTTGAATCAGTTGGATCACAATGCTGGAATCAGCTACCCTCTGGTAATCAGCGCTGGACAATTCCCCACTTCATTGACTTGACAGTGAAATGGCCATGGCTATTAGTTATAACTGGTTATAAATGAGATTATAATAGATTAATATAGATTATACAATCTATAAATATCATTAAATATCTATAAATGGGGTCATAAGTGATTTATAACTGGTATTTTAGGCCATGACTGTAACATTTCAATAGCAAATTTCTAGGGAATTTCCCAGCCGCCTCTGGCCGTGACCCCGAAGGCTGCCGAATCTCAGGCTCTGGCACGAAAGGGCGCCTAAGACGTTTCAACTCAAAAAATGTAAAATTAAAAATGTGGTTATTTCAAGGGACAATGAAAATATATGATTCATGATGATTCTGTATTTTCCTTTATTGTAGGGAAAACACAACATAGAACTTGTGGAATAGATGACTGTTGAATGAGATGTTCTAATGGGAAAATCATCTATCAACGGGAATTGGTGGGTTCAACCCATGTCACAGTTGTAAATTGGGATCATATGGGCTCATTATCCTTAGCGACAAGAAAATGAAACTAACCACCAGTTTTGTCCATGTGGGTGTGTCTTATAATGTGGTAATGTTTGAAAAGCAATAGCATCCACCATCCCAAAGCTTACTATTGGTGGTATAAGCCATCAAACTATGGCCGGTTTATCATTGCTTTACCAAGATTACACCCATAAAATGGCGACGTAAGTATATACTCAAAATAAATGATAATTGATCAGTGGATTTACGGTTACCCTATTCTCAAACAAACCAATATGTGCCCTTCCAAATCCCCCAGTCGTTTTTTTAAAGCCCCCAAACGAAACCATGGTGGATTGCACTTGGAGGATCATCCCACCATTTAGAGGACTTACTAGCCATGATTATTAACCACTCACGATTCGTGGGATGATCCTCCAAGTGGCAGTTTCTTTGTTAATCGATATGTTCAAGCTGAGAGAAATGTTCCAAGGATCGTGAAAGAGTCTACTTCTTATGTAACATATGAGATGGTAAAGTCCATAGTCCATAGTATACGATCCCATCAAGCAATCATTCGGGTGTCAATTTGAATCATCTCAAATAGAGGTATACGCAATCATGTATACTACATCACTGCAACTTTATAGACGCAAACCGAAGAGTGGGGTCCCAAACATGATGTTTTCTGGCAATTTCTACGATGCATCGAACCCTTTTTCCAAGTCCAGGATGGCGTGCTCAATGTTAAAATAGATGTTATTGATCTTTCATACTAGTCTTGATGTCGCTACAAATATTCCAAACTAAGCGGAAAGGGTTCAACGTACTGAAGCATCCAAAACTAAAGGTTACTATAGAGATACGCATAATAAAAGGCCGTTGCTGGACCAAAGGCACAACAATTTTTGTGTCAAATCATATCTAGTTGACAGTCTCTGCTGGAAGAAAACACACTGGTCAAACTGGAATCTCCCTGTCAAGTGAATACCCTCTGGTAATGAACGATTGACCCATCGATTTATTAAATACTGATGACCATTGACCATGGCTATTAGTGAAAGAACTGGTTATGAATCACTGGGATTATACAGTCTATAAATGGGGTATAACTAATTCTTACAATTATTGTAAATGGTTATAACTGGTTATATATTTCAATGGGATTATATATTCCATAAATGGGGATGACTTAGTATTTATAACTGGTATTTTGGGCCATAACTGTATAGGTCAAAGTCACGTACCCCGATTTGTTTTTTCCGCCGAATCGACTTTAGTGCTGTGTGACAGCGGTAGAGACAACCAGCCGAAAAATGGATGGCTGGTTGGTGGTATGCCCACCCCTCTGAAAAATATGAGTTCGTCAATATATGGAAAGATAAAAAATGTTCCAAACCACCAACTACAATGTGAGGCCCCCAAGATATAAGTTGGTTTATAAGCCCTAGTAACTATATAGTTATAAGTACCATAAACCATAGTTATTGGAGTTATAAACCAACTTAGCTATCTTGGGGGCCTCACATTGTAGGGATGGTCAATGACCCATCCCCATTTCCAATTCGCGCACTCCGAGACCCAGGGTCCACCCCACCTCAGAACTACTTGGTCGAGCACATTTACTCAACAGTTCCTGCAGCGGCTACAAGAACCAATTGACATCCCTGCAGAACATATAAAAAAAAAAAAAATAGTTACCCTCTGGTAATTTAACATAGCTGTTGAAAATGGCCAGTTATAGTGGATTTTCCAATTAAAAATGGTTATTTTTCATAGTTATGTTAGTTTACCAGAGGGTATGTGAAATTTATATCAGGCCCCATTAAACTAACATCATGTCTATAAATTTTGGAACGGGAACATCAGGGGACATCATATGAGCGATTGTGAAAACCCTAGGTTCACGGAAAGGACATCCACAAATTTGGGAAGGTCCCATCGCTTACCACACGTTTGTACAATAATGATATATGGTAAATTTGGGGGGTATCGCTTGC
>Ga0126342_10011364_pt1 | contig 15905 bp, 12 predicted proteins | sample Cyp1metagenome_FD_92528 | JGI IMG/M metagenome (GOLD analysis project Ga0126342, IMG submission 92528) | Coral microbial communities from Lord Howe Island, Old Settlement Bay, Australia - Cyphastrea 1 metagenome | ecosystem: Host-associated > Invertebrates > Cnidaria > Coral ... | reverse complement strand
GGTTCTTGGCTTAGCCCCTTGCCACGTCAGTATAAATCACAGGAGTCATTGACATATAAACCAACAGCATTAAGAGTATAAAGAGCACGTCAGTAAAAATCACAGGAGTCTTTGACATATAAATATAAACCAGCAGCGTAAAAAATATAAAAGGTGCAGGTACGTCAGTGCTGGCCGGGCACTGATATCACGTCCACTTGGTGCGGTCTTTGTTAGATGAGGCACACCAAGGGACCCTCATCCCCCTGCGTTTTGAGAAAGGGAGAGGAAAGAAGGAAGAAAAAGGGAAACAGTTTTACATCTATTTAGATGTTACACACACACACACCCGGCCGGAGCCGGGCCAACCCTGAAAGGCAAGAGGAAGAAAAAGGCGGACACGACGACGGGCAAAAGGCCAGAACAGCGCAGGGGCGGAAGGGAACGAACGGACCTCCAGAACAAACCTACACGGCGAAACGGGCCTGACCAAAAACAGAGCACACACCTAAACCCCACGACACATTACGGAGAGGCACGCGGGGAGAATTAGGGACCAAATGGGGGACTAGTTGGTAACAAGTGAAAAAACAAAACAATTGATCTAAAAAGGACTCAGTTCCGCCTATCCTAGAGGTCGTGCGTTACTTCCCTTCGGGAACGTGGTCAGGTCGTGCCCGAAGGCATTTAACGGCTGTACGAGTTCCAACGAATTAGATGCACAATACGTTTGACCTCAAAAGAACCATCAAAAGAAAGAAGACCACACCTGGAAAGCATGTGCCTGCCTGCAACATCATTCATGGTCATGTTTCACTTCAAAAGCTGGAGCTGCAGTGGTCAAAAAAGGAGTTTCTGGTTGTTCAGCACGGCTTCCAACTCGAAGGAATGAAGGTTCCAAGGGTTCACAAAGGACAGCGGGAGCCGCAGGACACCACAAAAGGGCTGATAAACGAAAGGCCATCTGTTTCCCCTTTACTAGACGAATTACCAATTGAAAAATGTCAATTCCGAAATCCAGTCAGCCGACAGTCACTCTAAAAAGGGTTGCCTCCATTGGCTCCATGGCACCATGTCGGAGCCACCATGGATATTACACTAGACAAGAATGGATCTTTGAATAGATCCGTCAGGAACTGAGTCCTGAAACATGCAATGAAATTGTTTTTTGGGGTTCTTGGCTTAGCTCCTTGCCACGTCAGTATAAATCACAGGAGTCATTGACATATAAACCAACAGCATTAAGAGTATAAAGAGCACGTCAGTAAAAATCACAGGAGTCTTTGACATATAAGTATAAACCAGCAGCGTAAAAAATATAAAGGTGCAGGTACGTCAGTGCTGGCCGGGCACTGATATCACGTCCACTTGGTGCGGTCTTTGTTAGATGAGGCACACCAAGGGACCCTCATCCCCCTGCGTTTTTAGAAAGGGAGAGGAAAGAAGGAAGAAAAAGGGAAATCGTTTTACATCTATTTAGATGTTACACACACACACCACACACACATACACACACACACACTTTACCTACCGCTGACATGACCGGATCAATGCACAAAATAGCTCGGCAAAATTCAACAATGGCCTGCTGACACGTTTGCGCATCTGATCCTGGAAATTGAAAGTATCTCACATATATTCTGACATGTTTATTGCAATCCATTCCGACACTCTATCTGGCAACCATTTTGACTTTCTGTCTGTCACCTATTCTGACCGACTTTCTGCCACATATTCTGGCATATGTTCTGCCATTCTATCTGCCATATCTTCTGACATACTTTCTGGCATCTATTCTGACATTCTTTCTGGCACCTATTGTGAAGTTATTTTTCTGGCCATTCTATCTGGCAGTCTTTCTGCCATTCTTTCTGACATTCTTTCTGGCATTCTTTCTGGCATCCCATCTGGCATCTATTCTAACATTCTATCTGGCACCCTTGCTGGCATATATTCTATTCTGACATGCTATCTGGCATTCTATCTGACATATAGATATATATAGTCATATAGTATAATTATTGGCAGTGGCATGTATCTGACATATTTTCTGACATTCTATCCGGCACATATTCTGACATTCGATGTGGCATTTGTTGACACATATTCTCACATTCTATCTGGCATTCTACTTTCTGGTCTCTGTTGGGGCCCAGGCGTGCCCACAGCATCCGGAGCTGGCGATGCTCGAATATGGCGTTCGGTTCCAGGCATATCCGGAGCTGGGGATCTGGTGGGGTCCAGTGGGTCCAGGCGTGCCCCATAGCATCGGAGCTGGCGATATGGTGTCCGGTGCTCACTCCAATGCAGCAAGGAGATAGACCTGATGGCAACGAGTGAAGCAAGGAGGAAGGAAGGAAGGAAGGAAGGAGGGAAGGAGGGAGGGAGGGAGGAAGGAAGGAGTTGCACCTTTGTTAAACCTTGGAGACCCTCACCTGGCAGGCGGGGAACAAAACAATCAATTCTTCCTCAGTTTTTGATGTGTTTCCGTTTTTTTTGGGGGGTGTTGGTTGTCTTATTTTGTTGTTGTTCTTGGTTTTCTGGTTTGTGTTTTTCTTGTGTGCTCTGATGGCTTTGATTTCCCTTGTTGTTTTTCAACCTTCTGTAGAAAACCCCCGTATACGTGTTGTTGGACTCTTAAAACGAGACGGCAACATGGCCCGGAAGACAGAAGAAGGGAGGAGAGGAGAAGATAAAACAAAAACATGTGATGAACAATGAATGGATGCATGGATGGTTCGATGGATGGATGGATGGATGGATGGATGAATGAATGAATGAACGAACGAACGAACGAATGAATGATTGAATGAATGAATGAACGAACGAATGAATGAATGATTGAATGAATGATTGAATGAATGAATGAATGAATGAATGAATGGGTGAATGAACGAATGAATTGAATGAATGAACAAACAAATATGATGATGATGATGATGGCGGTGATGATGATGATGATGATGAAAAATGATGTCAACATGATGCAAAAAATGTGCAGTTGGTGATGTAGTTGCCCGTGATGCAGGTGATGTTGATGATGATGTTGGGAAGAAATAAAAGAGATGGTTGGCAAATGTTCTTTGAGAAAAGCCCTTTGCAGGAGCTTTTGCGTATGAACAAAATAAACGAATGAACAAAGAAATGAACGTGATAAAGAACATCACATATACATACTCATGAATATGTTCTTACTGTAACGGAGAACAACTTTAACTACCCCAGTTGGTAACTCCGGAGCTGGTAGTTGGCATTAGTTGACTATTGGCATGAATTCGGCCAAACAAGCGCCAACCTCGTGTCACTCGTGTCCATTAGTCAAGTTGCTCGTCGCCCAGTTTGCTGAAAAGTTCTCGCAATTTTTGTAAATGCGACTCCTGTCTGCGGGAAGCGTACCGCTGCTGCCCAAGAAAACATCAACACATTGGTGGAAAATCAGTGGGGCAGCGAAACATGCAAACTCTGCACAAAAATCGCTGGCAGCGGCGGTGACCCTTGTGCAATGCAATGATTGGGCGCACAACACTGTCACATCCAAACAATTCGAATGCATGCGTGCTTTTTACACCGTGGTTTTCCACTAATTAAAGCACCAATCAAAATCCTCTTCGGTAGCCCTCGTCGGCAACCATTTTCCATTCGGCCAACAGCAACATAACAGGCGGGCGCCAACAACTTGAAGGTCTACAGTGGCGACATTCATGTCTGGCTTAAGAGCTGCTTTCAACACCCACACAATATCAAATTGCTTGGCGCCTTGTTGTCAAGCATGTTTTGGACCACGTTTGCATGGTCGTTCTGCGCGCTCTCTATAGCCTCCGTGCTGTCGAGCCGGGTCTGCAAAATTCATTTGCTGCGTTTTCCGGATACTGTATGCACATTTAGTTCTCCTATCTATCATGTTTTTTCTATCACTCTATTGTCCTGTCTATCTGTCTATATTTCTTTCTACTATATACAGTATCTATCTTGTAATCGCTCTTTTAATCAATCAATCTATACATTATTTATATCTATAATAGTCTATAGTCTATAGATCTTTCCCAATCTATGTTGATGTGTGCTGCATCAATCATCAATAAAAAAGAAAGCATACATACACACATCTTTACAAATACACAAATATGTATATATATATATATACACTACACATATCTTGTACAGTACTATATTGAAAAATTGATGTAAATCATATGCAGGGAAACATATCATATGACTGACAGAACTCCTTTGCAAACCAAGAAACGCTTTGGCAAAATACGGCAGTAACTACGTTTAAAACCTCAGTTTGCACGGATGTTAGCATGCAAAAGCGAAAGGGGGCTGGAGGACCCAAAGCACAAGAATAGAAGCATGATAGAAATGAAATGAAGGTGGCTCAAACATTGCACTGATTGGTTCAGTTCCACTGTATCGCTTCAGAATTGTTTCCAAGCCTTAAAAGGGGCGAGAATGATTAAGCCCCTTCTCTCCAACACAAAAGAAGGTGATACCACCACCTAGCCTGTAGTCTAACCTGCTGCGGTGGAAATTTGACGGATGACACATACATGACAAACTACTTTTCCAATGCAAGTCTGCATCAACCACAAAATATCATCCGGGAAAAAATGGCCAAAAGGTTGCTAGAAGGTCGTTGGAGCAACGGCAAAGTACGTGAAAGCCTCAGCCGTCACACAGCCCATTGCCGTCGCCAACATGTGCAAAAATGTAAAGGCCCCAACATTAGTACAGTATGGCCCCAAGGCATCCCAATTTTTGATCAGGCAGTCAATACTCAACAATGCAGGAGCATGCTGTAAGCATCGGCAATGCATGCAACTTGCAAGACCAAGGCGCGATGTAAAACAGATAGAGGAATGTCCTCAGATATAATAATGCTAGGTTGATTGAAAAATGACATTTTCTGAGCACAAAATCATGAGATGACGAAAATTATCTAAACCTATCTAAACACCAGCGACATAGCCAGAGCCAAGTATCCACCAACCTGAGATCTCCTTCAGAGTGCTGATGGGCTCCTCCCAGCTCACTCCGCCTGCAATGCTCATAAATAATGTCCTTGGAAGCCAACGGCAAAGGCAAAGGACACAACATCCAGCATCGTGATTCTGATTTGCCGAACATATATCAGAAATTATCAGAACCTTTTCCCCCCAAACAATCACGGCATATTCACGGCACCTTGTACTCCCGCTTTCTTCCTCCATTGCCCTGTTGCTTTGAGCCGGTATGTCATCTTGCCTGTCCTGCCAGGGCCTTGTCACAATGAGGTTTTGGCCAATACCGGTTTTGTGGCCGAGTTACAACATTGTCTCTATCAAGGAATCAAAATATATTTTGCTGGCAGCCATCTCTCCTTGGGTCAAGCTGGGACAGCACCTACAAGAGGTGGGATACAAAGCATTGGTTGAAGAACGTTCAAATTGTCACGATTGTCCCTGGCACTGTATCTTGAACTTGGACGAGTCATCACAAAGATTCATGGTGAGCGATGGTGAGCCCGTATATGAAATTCTCATTGCTAGCAAGGCGTCTTTCCGGCAAATATTGATTGTCCATCACGTAGTCATTCACCTGATCGTATTGAAGCTGAAGTTTCAGGCGGCATGGTAGGATGCATTTCGAACCTTCCAGAATATAGTAAACATGGAAACGTACCGCACAACTGAACCGACACAATTTCAAATGAACATTTAATTACCGGTAAGAAATTGATTTCCCACAGGCAAACTCTGGCATACTTTGACAATGATGCAAGAAACCATGCTGATGGGATGGGGGAAGATCTACCGACTGTGACGAATTGAAGGGGGGATGCAATTCGGCATTACGGCATGGAACTGATCGCGGTAATCAAATTGCGCTGTACTGGCGACGGGCAACTTATATAATATATACAGTATATGTATGTATATGTCTGAGAATTATAGCCTACTTTGTTCAATGCAGCATACCATACCAATCACACGGCAGTATTTTGGGCATAAATAGGGTGGCCGTACTAGTTTTGAATTCCGCCTATCGAACTTCTTTCATGAATCGGCGTTCCCAACCCGCGCATTCCACTACACGGCCAAGAAATGCCAAGATGCAGCTTGGACAAAAAGTACAGCAAAAACATAAACCTCAGGTTTTTGCTGTAGTTACACTTGCCACCCCGTATATACGTTGGGGTGATTCGAGCGCGTAAAGGTTCCCAAAATAAATCGCAGTGAAGGGGCGTTTTCGCCATGTGCAGCACAAATCTGGCCGCAACTTCCAGCACAAATACGCACTTTCAAGTGCAACTGCCCGCGTTGTCTTCATACATCGAACTTGTCAATCTCCAATAAGTAGAAATAAGTAGAAAAAATCAAATAAGTAGGTACATGAAAGTAGCAATTGAAGGCCCAGGAACAATCAGCAGAAGCAACAGCATTGCCCACAGCAAATGTTTCAAGGTATGGAGCACCGATTGCACAATTTTCCTCCAAACAAGTTCGGCTAGGGATGAACAAACGCACGCTCAGTTTTTAGTGGAGCATGGTCATTGTTTTTCCCAAAAACCAAGATTATGAGTAGAGCACACATTCCCAAAAACACATGCCAAACACACTCATGACCACTCATGCTGCAATGTTGCAAATATCATCACAAGACACCAGCTGTCCACCGGATAAAATACTGAAGGAACGCTGCTGCAAAAAATGTTTCGTCTGCAAAAAAAAAACGATCAGCTGGCTTTCGGCTGCAATGCTTGCACAAGGAAAGTGCTGTCCTCAGGGCCATGACAAATCGGAATATCCTTACCAGCTGGGCCGTCTTTAAGATTCGCGTCAGCCGAATGATGCGAAAAGCCTGAGAAAGCAGCAACGCGTTCAAACATAAGCAATGGGTGTTGGCCTGTCTGGAAGTCAAACACGACAATGGCATCAGCGCCACCACCACCACCACCACCACCAGCAGCAGCAGCAGCAGTATAGGCCACCACCACGCCACCAGCACATACATCATCAACGCCAACACCAACATCAGTTTAAACGTCGTCGTCGTCGTCGTCATCATCATCATCACCATCATCAAGCTCATAGTCAAGATCATCATCAGATCATCATCAGATCATTGCCAAAACATATCACCAAATCATCATAGATCATCCTTACAGCCAGCCAGCCAGCCAGCCAGCCCACCATCCAGCCACCCTACATCCTTCATCCAACGACTGTGGCCATCGCTGTCGTCATTGTCAACAGCAGCATCATCATTAATTACCAGCATCATCACCATCCATCGTTCTTCACCCATCGTTGTCATTGTTCATCCATCATCTACCATAATCATCATCATCATCGTCGTCGTCGTCGTCATCATCATCATCATATCATCTTCATCATCGTCATCACCGTCATCATCCTCAGGTCACCAACTCACCAACATCATCGTTGTCTTCCTCGTCGTCATCCCTCCTCCGCATATCCCTCATTCGTAACTGTTGTCACCGCAGTCGTTGCCATCATCAGTATTATTGCCATGGTCATCGTTACAATTTACATCGTTGTCGTCGTGCTCGGCGTAGCAGCACGGAATGCAAAATGGGTAGCCAGCAGCATTCAGAATCAAGACTCAGCGGTGCAAGTATGTATTTATATATATATATACATATAATTACATTTACATATATTCATTTTTTTAATATCTATTTATCTATATTATTTTTTATTTATTTATTTAATCATTTAATTATCTATCCGTCTATTAAAATTTGTACATATACACTTGTTTAACTGCCCTGCCTAATACCGCTCCAACTCCAATCCTTGCCCGCGCCTTGAGGCTGGAGAGGCCACTGATGCTGGTATCGCCTGAGTCTTGAGCCTCGCGGTGGCCAATGAGCTGCGATGACCACTCCGGTGCAATAGGCCCCTACAATCACGCACAGCTGCCGTAGCCACTCGGAAGTTTTAGATGCGGAATGGTAGTTGCCATTGGAGGGATCCTGGCGCGACCTTGTAAACTGCACCGCGTTTGGGCCGGAAGCGAACACCTAACTATTTCCGGGAGTGGCCACCGGCTTGGTTGTTTGTGGCAGGCGCTTGGCGGTTGATATAGAGCCCTTGAAAAACGTGCTAAATACTTGCAATTGCTTACGCATGTGATGCTACGCCGTCAGATCACTTCCAGCATATGATGCTACACTCTGAATTTTCCAAAGTAACTTCCACCACGTGCTTGATGCCACACTCTAGCTTCAAGCACTTCGCTTGATGCTAAATATGCCGTGAACTTTCTCAAATAGCTTCCAGCACTCTCTTGAGCTTCGCTCTGCGCTTTGTCAAGTACCTTCCAGCACGCTCTTCATACTTCGGGCTTAGCTTTGTCAACAAACTTCCTGGTACTACGCTCTACGCTCCTCAAGCAACTTCCAACAGGCTTTTGGTGCTTCGCTCTATACTTTCACTTATATACCTTCCAGCACTCTCTTGACGCTATGGAGTTTTGTCAAGCAACTTCACCACACTTGATTTGACGCTACGCTTTTTAATTTCCCAAACAACTTCCCAAACACTCTTGCTGACTCTTGCTGCTACTCTCAGAACTTTCTCAAGTAGCTGCCAACAAGCTCTTGATGCTACGCCCTGAACTTTCTCAAGTAATGTCCAACACGCCCTTGATGCTACGTTCCTACCTTTTTCGAGCTTCCGAAGCGCTCTTGATGCCACACCCTTAACTTCAACAAATTTCTTCCAACACGCTCTGAAAGCTTGAGATGCAACATTCTATTTTTCACATTCTTGCAATAAACATGGCGATGTCGCTGAAAGAAAATGACAATTGCCACATTTTTGGTCCCAACCCTAGGAAATCAAGAAACCAGATTCGGTCACCCTTCCGAGCATGCTTGACTGGCGAGTCACCCGAAGTGATTGACAGACTGCTTTGGGCCTGGCCTGGATCGTGAAGATGATGCGCAGCACAATCTCCCAAATCGAAGAAGCCACGACAACTATGTCCAGAACAGTCCACATGCAATCTTCAGAGAACATCATGCCGCACAGGCCTGTTCAAAGGAGATTGCAAAGCTAACTGCACGTGTCTTAACCTTACCACACAAAAAATTACGCGAACCTTTTGTATCTGAAGCTGAAGGTGGTATGAGAAATCTTACCCTCAGCCCTGATCCTCTGGAGCAATGGACTTGTAAAGCGATGGCAAGTCATTGCTGAACAACATGTCTGGAATAGTGAACACAGCCTTTGAATAGGCAAAACCTGAAGCCTTTCGCCAGGGTTCTTCAAAAAAAACTGCCATCGACCAAAAAGTTTCAACATGCACCGGAAGCCCCCGGACCCCCTGTCTCAATGTTGCTAACCATCGCTTCTCAATGGCCGGAGCAAGAATGGCTGTTTTGTTGACGGCTCCGCCAAGCACTGCTGTCACACAACATTGAAAATGGGGGACCCGGGGTGTCTAACTCTCCTCGCCAGACTTCAAGTTGGTTGGCTGTTTTTTTAAAGAACCTGGTGTTGACATAGCTCCGGCACTCTGTTTAACACATGCACACACGCCCACACTCCCTTTCACGTCTCTTAGCACATCCACCACACAAGTTCAAAATATCTGGTCTAAAAGGCAAAGAAGTCACGATTGGAATTCAATTTAAATTCAGCTACAATGCTGTTGGGTTTCTCTTGTCTCAAGCATCTTGACAAACACACAATGTTGGGCAAACAGAGCAACTCCAACTCAACATAAACCCGGAACACCTTGACACGAATTCGTGAGGTCACAGTTCTGGCACTTTCATCACCAAATCCCACAAAATCACGCTTACACACAGCCACAGAACCGCTAAAATACTTCTGGCCCAAATGCCCCGCAGGTTTCGACGCTACGTTCGTCTCCTCCAAACATCCTATTCAGACTGCACGATATGATTATGGATTGGCCCCATGTACCCTCATAGTACTCCCCTCCCCCATCCCCCCCAACAGTTGAGTGCGAGTGGATCACAAGGAGGTCTTAAATCTAGAGAAGTCTTGCCTGAAAAATATCACATGGATCTTAGGACTTTAAACTTCAATTCATTGTCGTTTGTCGGCTTTTCGGGTGAAGGCGAAAATCTTCGAGGGGGATCATGTCTTGTCTTTCATTTTATTTTATATAATTATTCCTTCCTTTGTTTCCTTATTCTTTTCTTCTTTCTTTCCTTTCTTTCTTTTCTGTCTTACTTTCCTATTTGTTTTTTTTATCCTCCCTTTTTTCTTGTTTCCTTTCATTCCTGCTTCTTCCTCTTCTTGTTCTTTGAAAGCGTTCTTTGGAAAACGGTGCGGAGATGCACAAAATGATATACAAAAAGCAGCCGAACAGGAGTGGTGTTTCAAGCAATTAATGATCTAGAAGGTCCTTGACGCTGTTCAATACCACAACAGCATTGCAGCTATTCAGCATCTGGGTGGTTCGTGGGTGACCTCCTTGAAAAAGGTCGTTGGCTTTAATCTTGAGCGCAGCAAAGGAATTGATTCCTGTGGAACCTTGGCATTCTTTGGAAAAGTGTGGTATCATAGTGCAAAGTAAGATACGAAAGCAGTCGGAAAGGAGCGGTGGCTTTTCCCCGTGATAAACCTCTCAGGGAGGTCCTCCTGAACAAATCCGTTTTGGGAAAAACTTCCCACCATTCACTCCCAGGGGCACTTTTTACTTTTCCCATCTAAATTAAGTATTTGGAAAACTTGCCCCAGTTCACCCTTATCCCATTAATCAGTGTAGACTATATTATGGCACAACCAAAAACAGTTCCTTCTCTTGGATTCTCCAAAATATTTGGAAGCCCCAAAGAAACTTAATGTGACATCACGCGACACTTGTCTAGCCCATCTGACCTCCAACAGCAAATCGAAGCCCAAGTTCCAGGGTGAACAGCGCTGTAAATGTGTACCTTGAAACTAACACGGATGTGCTGCAGCCACCCTTGAGATCATTATTTTCAACGATGCATAAGGAAAAACAAACACGAATAGTATCCAGAAACATCCCAAAAATCCAAAAAGGTGTCGGGTAACCAACAAATACACTATGACACTATGATTGCAGTACCAGTAGTACCGCGCAAAGCCGGGGCGGAAGTTTCAAAGATAGGACATCTATAGGAAGTGTTGGGTTGCTTTACAGGGGCAGCAGAGCAAGCTGCTGACGGATCAACAGGTGGTTGGAAGTCCTCCGAGAATGAAGTGTTTTTAACATTTTGACTTCGAAATGTGCTTCGCACCACAGCCCGCCGCAAGGTTGACCTCTCATCCGGCCAAATGCCCGCCGCTTTAGGGAGCCTTACTTTCCATCCTCCGGCGCCACAAAACATTGGCAGAACACAGTGTTTCGCGACTTTTCTGCCTTTTCTCGCATTTTGATCTTCTTTCTTCTTGCTCTCTCTTTTCTGACTTTTCCTTCCACTGTTGCTGCATCTGTCCATATGTCGGAAGTTTGACTTCTAAACTTCCTTCGCTGATCAAACATGATCACTTGCACGCAGAAAAATACAAAACCTCCATTCTTTCACCAGGCACTGCGCGATATCCATGCCAATGGGCCGTGATGTCCTCAGTGCTGTGATGTGCTGAGAGAGGAATGACAATGAAGCGCAATGCCCAGCTTCACTGGCTACAAGAACACAAGGCAATTCTTCGGAAACTTTTTCCAGAAACCAATCATCTCAAAGAATACCTGAATATCCTACCCAATGTATCATTCATCCACCCATTCATCAACTTGATTCTTTCTCCACCAAAGTTGTCCAAATATGTCCCAGCAGCGGATCCTGGATACCCATCTCCACATCAAGACCGACGAAAACCTGATTTCACTGCAATGTGCAGTTATTGGGATACACTGCAATATCATAGGGATATCTATAAATTCCTCTGCTCGACTTGTTCCATGTACTATGATTTACTACGTGCATAGCATAGAGTGTCTTAAAAATGTTGGAACTTGAGTAAGCTTGGCCTGCTCGTGCACTACAGGCGGATGCTATTGATGGTCTTGATGTCTGGAATCTGTACAGTCGGAAAGGGCCAGAAAAAATTGCCCTTTCCTCTTTGCCAGAGCTCCTTGGGGGGAGCAATCACCCTGCAATTTGGTCTCCGAAGATCCTATACAATGCTGCCCCGCGGTTTCTGATGAACACATCATACAAAGTACAACCAGCACTTTGGCAATGCACAACACATAGAAGGTGTTCTTGTAAAATCTCGCCGAGTCACTGCATTTGTAGTCACCACTGTTGCCTGGGTACACAACTTCACCCCCACAAGGCATGATTTAATAAAACACAGATTTAATAAAACGCATATAACATATAATAACATAATGTAATATAACATACATGAATAATAAATAAATAAACAAACAAATAAATACATGCATACATACATAAATAAATGAATAAATTATTAATTAAATAAATATATATATATATATATACATATGTACATATATACATATGTAAAAATATGTATATTATGATATATATCCCCCTGAAAAGTCTACCTTTTTTGTGCTTTTGGGAGGGTAGCAGTATTCCAGCTGGACTAGAGTGGTTGTAATGCGCAATCTTCAATCCGGAAATGGAAGCTTCTGAAGTCAGGGGCAGGCTGCAGTCTTCAGTCATCAACCCAGACATGGAAGCTTCTGAAGTACCGGGTGGGCTGCAATCTTCAGTCATCAAAAAGCAAAAATACAGTTTTCAATGAGAAACCTCAGACTCAGCGTTCCAATCTGGAAGAGGGTCAGGAACACCAATGTCACTGAGGTCCAAGGAGTCTGCTGCATTGAGCCTCTCAGCCTGAGAAGGAAATAATTGACAAACCATCAAAGGAAGCAACCTAAAGACTATGTTGAAGCGGTTGCTTGCCCCAAAGCTGAAGTTAAAACACACTAATTCAAGCTGAGCAACCTTGACTCTGAGGCCATTTCTCCTGGACAAAGCAGCTAAGTAGCGTTGCTTAGCCATGCTCCAGGGTGAGCTGTGAGTGACCAAGTGCTCAGGGTCAAATCGGTCTGAGAGGCAAACACTGAGGCCAGCTCAGGGCGCAGTGTGTTCTCAACCAGCAGCATCTCCTCAGAAAGCTCATCCTCAGATGCCTGAGTGTTGTAGATGGCCTGAGATTGTTTGGCATCCCAGCATGGGAAAAGATATTGCTGAAGTTACGCTTTCAAAAAATGAGGAAAAGCAAAATGGCAAATAGAAAAAAATACCAGCACAAAACAATTGCCATTGATTAATTATACTGAGTGCTCAGGATGGCTGTTTCCAGCAGCAAGTCCCATTCCAGTGCTAAGTCCCCAGTTGCTGAAACATTCTTAGGTGAAACAACATGTTTAATTAAGTAGCTATTTTGTTGATTACTAAGCACCCAGACCTTACCTTAAAGCCTTAAATAAATTAATCAATTAATTACACCAAAAAACACAAAACTGACCTTATCCTTGACCAAGACACAATGCCAAGCACCTGAGAGCATGTTTTCATGCCACTGAGGAAGCTCCACTTCTGAGTATTGAGGAATTCCAGATACCCCACATCCCTTCAGAGCTGCACACTTTTTTTTGTTCCTTCAAGCTGCACGGATTGCCTCTGAGTGCAGGTTTAAAAGCACACTGAGCATTCAATCTCGGGCTTTTGGGGCTGAGGCTACTTTCACTCAGCTGCCTGCCTCTCCTCAGTGACCTCAGCCTGTGGCATCTCCTGATCCCTCTCAGGGCTTGGCTGCAATCCAGGATTGAAGATTGAAGATTCTCCAGGACTCTTCTTGGAGAATCTTCAGTCCAGGATTGAAGATTGAAGATTCTCCAGGACTCTTGTTGGTAAATCTTCACTCCAGGATTCAAGATTGAAGATTCCCCAGGACTCTTCTCCTGTGGCATCTCCTCATCTTCAGGCATCTCCTGATCCCTCTCAGGAAATGGATGCAATCCAGAGAGAGTCTTTACGGACCACACCCTAGCTCATCCCCTTAACTGCAGGGGTGGGGTAGTGGCCCGCCTGTCCGCCTAGTGTTGCACCCGGGTATTGAACCCGGGTCTTGCAATCCAGGGTTGAAGATTGAAGATTGAAGATTCTCCAGGACTCTTCTTGGAGAATCTTCCGTCCAGGATTGAAGATTGAAGATTCTCCAGGACTCTTGTTGGGGAATCTTCAATCCAGGAGAGAACCTTTCATATTGAATCCTCAGTCTTGGACTTGGACTGAAGATTCTCCAAGAAGAGTCCTGGAGAATCTTCAATCTTCAATCTTCAATCCTGAATTGAAGATTCCCAAGTCTGAACTCAAGTCTGAACATCAAGTCTGAACTTCAAGTCTGAACATCAAGTCTGAATCTCAAGTCTGAACATCAGGTCTGAACTTCACAGTTCGAGTAACGTAATTGTGTGCGCGTGTCAATTTCAAGTCTTTTCTTTAAGGTGTATTTGCATATAGCATATGTATTTATGTATGGCACCCCCAGACCAAGTAAATGAACCTTAAAACGGTAGACTCTTGGGGGGGTATACATATATATATATATATATTAACTATTATATATATATTATACATAAGGCACAACATGTCCAGCCATCATTGCATACGCCGGAAAGTGCCAAACCCACAAGAAGTATGAAGAAATCTGATCCGATAGATTGTGAAGGAATCTGGAGGAAGCTGAGCTGCAAAGAAAATATCGAAGAGCGGATGTTGCACAATCTCTCTGAGCAGAGCAGAGCAGGATTTCCTCCCAGCGAGCTCCACTCGAATCATGTCCTATGCAGTGGACATATGCTGGTGGCGGCGTGGAGTACCCATGTTGCGTGTAAGAAAAAACTGTAAAGTGGCATAAACAAATCGGGCTATGGGCATTCTATGGGCGTTGTATGGCGTGGTTTCAATCCCTACAGCCTTGCTATCTTGATGCAGCCTCAATATGTTTCCAACTGTTTTATACAATACATTTCAACACCATGTGACCATATGTTTAGAAAACCTTGCTGCATTTCAATTGCGGTTGAAGCTCTCATCCCCCTGGATTTAAAAAGGAATCGAAAGGATGAGGAGCCATATCCATCCATATCCTGGATAGTCGCTGCCCTCATGACCCGGAACGCAATGGTATATGCGTTGTGCTAGGAAATCTTGGGTCCCTGAACTGCAGTGGCCATGTCTTGGCTTTTCTTAGCAGCGGGGGGCCAGGGCCATGGGAAAACACAACAAAGGTTGAAACTTCCCAGTGAGAAACTTCTGAGTTGCACTTTTGAAAAAATAAAACTTCTGAATAAGAAATCTCTGAGTTACAAACGTTCTTCTTCTTTCTTCTTCTTGCTCTTCTTCTCCTGCTTTTGCTGCTTCTTTTGTGTCTTCTTGCTGCCTCCTCCTCCTCCTCCTCCTTCATGTTTGCTATATTATTCTTGTTCTTAATGATTCTACGTGCTTTTTCTTTTTCTATGATTTCTTTTTTTTCTTCTCCATCGTCGTCGTCGTCGTGGTGGTGGTTGTGGTTGTGGTTGTGGTTGTGGTTGTGGATGTGGTTGTTGTTGTTGTTGTGGTTGTTGTGGTTGTTGTTGCGCCTGTGGTTGTGTTGTTGTGTTGTGTTGTGTTGCGTTGTGTTGTGTTGTGCTGTGTTGTGTTGTGTTGTGATGTGATGTGTTGTGTTGTGTTGTGTTGTGCTGTGCTGTGCTGTGCTGTGTTGTGTTGTTGTGGTGTTGTTGTTGTTGCTGGTGGTGGTGGTGGTTTGCTGTTTGTTGTTTGTTGTTGTTGTTTGTTGATGTTGTTGGTTGTTGTTGGTTGTTGTTGGTTGATGTAGGTTGTTGTTGGTTGTTGTTGGTTGTTGTTGGTTGTTGGTTGTTGTTGTTGGTTGTTGTTGGTTGTTGTTGGTTGTTGTTGGTTGTTGTTGGTTGTTGTTGGTTGTTGTGGTTGT
>Ga0126342_10011363_pt1 | contig 15905 bp, 15 predicted proteins | sample Cyp1metagenome_FD_92528 | JGI IMG/M metagenome (GOLD analysis project Ga0126342, IMG submission 92528) | Coral microbial communities from Lord Howe Island, Old Settlement Bay, Australia - Cyphastrea 1 metagenome | ecosystem: Host-associated > Invertebrates > Cnidaria > Coral ... | reverse complement strand
TTCCAATACCTTGAGAATGACCCACTGAATGTTTTAAACCTCATTGTGGATTGAATTTATGGATAGAAATCTCATTTTTCAACATATTTTGACCAAAAAAAAAAAACGAAAAAAAAAACTTTCAAAATTTCATTCCAATACCTTGAAAATGACCCACTGAATGTTTTAAACCTCATTGTGGATTGAATTTATGGATAGAAATGATTTTTTAAAATTTATAAAAGTGACATTTCTCATTTTGCATCATTTTCCCGTTGTGTTTTCCCCCCTTTGGGTCTCCCCTTGGGGTCTCCCCGTTGTGTCTTCCCCGTTGTACCTCCCCGTTTTGGGGTCGAAGTCCTCGGGCAGGGCTTTCCAACTTAAACATGCATTCACTATCATTCACTCTGACGTTTGGCATCTCCAGAAGCGGCAGGCATTTGACACACAACCCCAAACATACCAAAAAAATCCAAAAAACAAGTTCCTAGAATCTTCCTAGGAAGGCCTCTTAAAGAATAGGAGACCGTCAAACAAAAGGATTTCCTTAAAAAATAGAACTGTTTTTTTTGGCCGGCCAGGTATGTCCCTTAAAAAGTACAATTTTTTAAAGACATCATGTCCTGAACTTTTTAAGCTAAATTCCCAGGAGGATCATGTACGTACATATACATCGACTGAGAATACCGGGAGTCGCTTACAACAGGTCCTGTGAATTGGCCGGAAGTCAAAATCGACCTCACGTTTTGACAATGATCACCAGAAACTGCCAGAAACCACGATCTACCAGGGCAGAAGTGCTGAGTCGAATGAAATGGTAGGACTATGCATAAATAGTCAAACTCGAAAGATACTCACCAAGTAGTTGTGCTTTCAGTCGATACCTGCAAATTTATGCTAGTGAATGCTCCAGTCAATATACTTACAGCTACTGCAAAAACGGGCAATCGTGCAAGTGTTCACATCTTCTGCTATTGGAACCTGTTCAGTTGCACATGCTGCAGAATGCAATGTCATGCAATGTTTAATTGAAAGAAAATGGTTGAAATGTATTGAAATCTCCTCCAATGCTCAGATCCATTTTCTGACGCATGTTCCGCCTTTAATTCTCCAGCAAGTTGCTATCTTGATGAAGCTGCAGCATTTCAAATGTCGGTTCCTCATTTGGCACAAGGGGGTGCCACGCGATGCGCTGTAATTACCCAAGTATCTTGGCTTGTCTTGGTGTGAAAACTTGATTTCAACGTCAACATCTTCCGATCTTCAATCTCTGTGAATCGACCATCATCAAACCACAAAAATTACGTTTGCGATGACAGCACTCTCATTGCACAGCTGAGTGGCGGTGTCTTTGTCAAGGCACCACAGGCTTTCCTATCTCCCATGCACGAAAAGAGATCAAAGGCATCTGGAGGCTCAGGTTGGGAGCGTCGGTGTCCAGGATCCCAAAATGGCAATTTCCAAGAATGAAATGGTCTTTCAGGGCCCCCCAGAGTGCCCCCAGATTTTGGGGAAGTCCTTCATGAATCTGTTCCTTCTCTCTCTCTCTCTCTCTCTCCCCATCTCTCCATCTCTCCATCGATTTATCATTAGCATCTATCTATCTATCTGTCTGTCTGTCTGTCTGTCCGTCCGGTCCGGTCCGTCCGTCCGTCCGTCCGTCCGGTTCGTCCGTCTCTCTGTCTGTCTGCCTACCTGTCTATCTATCTATCTAGCTAGCTATCTAATCTAATCTAATCTAATCTAATCTATCTGAATCTATCTGAATCTATCTGAATCTATCTATCTGAATCTATCTATATCTATCTGAATCTATCTATATCTATCTGAATCTATCTATATCTATCTGAATCTATCTATATCTATCTGAATCTATCTACATCTATCTGAATCTATCTATATCTATCTGAATCTATCTAAATCTATCTGAATCTATCTAAATCTATCTAAATCTATCTAAATCTATCTAAATCTATCTAAATTTATCTATCTATCTATCTACCTATCTATCTATTTATCTATCTTATCTTATCTTATTGTATCTTTACTTTCATTCTTTCTATCTATCTATCTATCTATCTCTCTCTCTAATCTATCTATCTGAATCTATCTGAATCTATTTAAATCTATCTGAATCTATCTAAATCTATCTGAATCTATCTGAATCTATCTAAATGTATCTGAATCTATCTGAATCTATCTGAATCTATCTAAATCTATCTGAATCTATCTGAATCTACCTAAATCTATCTAAATCTATCTGAATCTATCTGAATCTATCTGAATCTATCTAAATCTATCTAAATCTATCTGAATCTATCTAAATCTATCTGAATCTATCTTATCTTATCTTATCTTTACTTTCATTCTTTCTATCTATCTATCTATCTCTCTCTCTAATCTATCTATCTATCTATCTATCTATCTCTCTATCTCTCTATCTATCTATCTATCTATCTCTATCTATCTGAATCTATCTGAATCTATCTGAATCTATCTGAATCTATCTGAATCTATCTGAATCTATCTGAATCTACTGGTATCTGAATCTATCTGAATCTATCTGAATCTATCTGAATCTATCTGAATCTATCTGAATCTATCTAAATCTATCTAAATCTATCTGAATCTATCTAAATCTATCTGAATCTATCTAAATCTATCTGAATCTATCTGAATCTATCTGAATCTATCTAAATCTATCTAAATCTATCTGAATCTCTCTAAATCTATCTGAATCTATCTGAATCTATCTGAATCTATCTAAATCTATCTAAATCTATCTAAATCTATCGAAATCTATCTGAATCTATCTAAATCTATCTGAATCTATCTTTCTCTATGAATCTCCGAAGTCTTCAATCTTGTTTTCTCAAGGTTCAAGAAGGGGCGGGAACTTGGGGATGAAAACCCCACCGCTCAGTGGGCAATGGGATCGGTGACAGCCCAGTCCTCGCCATGTTTTCAGCGCTTTCGACGTGGCCTTGCTTTTGTGAGTCGAGAAGTTGCTGACAGGCTTGGTTGACGCTCCTCAGCAACGGGTTGGACGTTCACAATGTGTATAGGAAGCACGTATGCTGCCGTATGCTCTGTATACGTTCATGGCATGCCTGGTTCTGAAGTACCTTGTGGCAAGGTCCTTGTTTGCATCTAATCTCGGCATCTCGGGGCTTCAAGGAGAAACCAGCAGTGTAAGCGTTCAACATGTTGTTCCACAAGAACTTGCTTAGTTTGTTCTGCCCCCTTACTCCACGGTGGCAAACAGTCATATCCTTTATTTGCAGTAGTTGTGAGTATTCAATCTGGTATCACGGTTCCTCAACACATGAATTGTAATATATATATATATGTGTGTGTGTGTATGTGTATATATATATATAATACGATTCGAAGTCTATAAAATCCATCAAGCCGCCCAGAAATTACCGTCAATAAATCACGACATCATGACCACCCGCCAAGTGTCAAAGCAATCTCGTCAGTGTGTGACCCCAAATGAGTAGACAGTTCTGATGCAAATGTGTGCACCACCGGGTCCAATACACCTCAATTTCCGGTTGAAGCAATTTCTCGAGGAGACTGCAACCCTGACGTGTCCTGGGGAAAGCTGTTATATGCTACCACTTCATTTAGGCAACCGTTTTGAAGTGTCTTTTGAACAGATCTTGATTCCTTGAATGGCATGCTCGGCCTTTTTTGTGAAACAGTTAAATTTCCCAGAGATCCAGTCATGCAAGATGCATTTCCCACAGCATGTCAAGTGCCGCCAAAGTGCTCCACTCCACAAAAAGTCGCGTCGGAATCAAAGTGGCCAAAAAAGGTGCCAAAAGACCTCAGCCACTGGCAGCTGGTTGCATAGTGGACATGCGCTGAAGTTTTTTTCTTAGCAGTTGATCATGATGATCATGTTTCAAGTGACGAAGAGGAAAACAAATTAACCAATGATAACAGGTGATTAAACGATATTAAACGCGTGTGAGAGAATCTCTGAGAAGGACAGAATGGTCAGAAACCTGCAGAGTGGGCCAGGCTTTCCAGGCCATTCCAGGCCATTCCAGGCCACAAGCTGCGACCGAGCAGCTGAAGGCCCTTAGCCGTGGCATTGGATGTTTGCCTATTCTGGCAGGGGAAAACTTACAAAACACTGTCGGCAGAAATCAAGTACCATCAGGCTGCCATCAGGTACCATATTGATCCATGTGAGTACCATCAGAAAACACTGATCCATGTTGGCTAATGATGGCTAATGCTGTATCTCCATCCTTTTTGTGGCTACCAAGCGTCCATCCGCGGAGAACTCCACGGTGCGACTGGTTGAAGTGGGACCACTTCCTGCCGGAGCCAATGGCGCAAGGCCTCCTGAAAATGGTCCAACGCTTCTCAAGTCACTCAAGTCCGACAGAAATGATATTTCCTACTCTTCTCCATTTAAACTTAAACATATTTAAACTACTTACTCCTCATACTCCTCCATCTTATATAGCTTATATATAGGCGAGTTTTTCGTCTTCTATCCCCTCATCATCCCTCATCCCCTGCCAGACTCCAGCCAGCCTGAGGGCCCACCAAAGATAAGCACAACTTGCCAACTGGCAGGCGACATCCACACAAGCTTCCTGGAAGGGCACGGCGGGCATGGCACGAAATCCGGAAGAGGTTGGTGTGGGAAGCTGCACGGATCTCTTTGAGGAGAATACATGAGAATACCCCATGTTCCGAAAGCTGGCCATGGCTCGGAGTACATCATCCTTGTGTATATCTAGGTGGGTGGTAGGTGGGTGGTAGGTGGGTGGGTGGGTAGGCAGGCAGGCAGGCACATAGGTAGGTAGGAAGGCGTGTACATAAATATGTACGGACGTGTTTGTGTGTGTGGATATCATGTATCACATATACAAGTCATATATATATATATATATTATATGTATATGTGCGTGTGCAAATATGTTTATATATAGTTATCTATATATATATAATTATATATACACATGTCATGGGTGTGTGTGTGTGTGCATGTGTGTGTGTGTCTGTGCGTGCGCTATTTGTCATATTTGTTACTCTAATAGGTTTTGTTTTTTTTTTAACACACATACTACCTGTATGCACTCAATAGATCTCAATAGGTTCATTTGTTTGTTGGCTTATTTGTTGACGTCTTTATCAAGTATTCATCGATTTTCCCAGCTGCAACCGCGGGACTAGGATGTCGATCAACGCTGTTTGGCTGATAATCTTCGCGAACATGCCGGTGTACAAATGGCTTGTGTACCTGGGCCATCAATGATCACCGCCGCTCGGTCGCCCAAATGGTTGCCTTGTTCGATGTTTTTCAGTGTGGAGTTTCAAAAAAGATAGCCAGATGGCCCAAATGCAACTTTCCTGAGAGTTGCAACTCACTGGGCCAAACGTAAGCAGAAAGTGGGCAGATTTGTGCTGCACCGAGCGACTGAAACCAGGCTTCAGGATTGGTGTCAGTCCAATTTTGACCCGACAAGCTCACGAAGTCATGGAATCTCACCACCTGATGAAAGACGTCTTGGATGAAGTTACAAGATGTTACAAGTAGCCGCAAGTAAGCACTAAACCTCTAAACTATGGTGATTCATGTTCCAAACCCGAATTCCATGGATTCTGTGACATGTATCATCATGTACACAGAAAACATGTTTGACACCATTATCTGCCATTCAAGGAGAAGGGGGAGACAGGCCAAGTGTCACTTCTTCACAGCAACTTCTCAGTAGCATCCAAGGTAGCAAGGCGTGTTTGAATGTGTTTGATGGGAAACCCATGACGATCTGACCAGAACATGCCAGTCGCTCCACGATTCTTGATGTCAGAGGTCAGCATACCCCCACCAAGGCATATGACAAGATGCAACTGAACGATTATCATGCCACGCCCGCATACTTGCTGCTGCAAAACAGTGAGAACGTTAACAATGTTTCTCACCCCAAAACCAGGGAAACTAATGGGTTAAGGTGGTTAAGGGTTCCCGGATGTTCCCAATACTGCTGGCGGCCACACAGTTGCAATGCCATCCATGCCACCTTCCCCTCAACTTCAATCTTGCTCTTCTCAATCCAAAGGCCTCACCGTACAGCGGCAAATGAACTTGCAAACCAGTCAATCTTTACAGCGAAAACGTGAACTTTGATCGAATCCGACCGAATCTTCTCATCTGCCACCCTCAAAGCAAAGCAAATATAATTGTGGATGCATCGATGTCTCCTCCCCTGTCATGTGTATGTGTGTGTCCGTCCACCGCCGCACATAGGTAGTTCTTGAATTAGTCAGACATTACAGAATGATACAAAATGCGGTAACATATTTATTCCATTAAGGAAAAGAAGTCATCCTTTTCATCCTTTCCCGGCGTTCCCTTTGTTGCGGTGAATGCCCTTTGTCAACAGTTGTCAACAGTTGTCAACAGTTGTCAACAGTTGTCAACAGTTGTCAACAGTTGTCATGTGTGTTCATCTTCTGCAAGCCGAAGAGCGTCTGCTTTCAAAAGCCCTGGGCACAACTGCCAATTGGACCGCCAGTGCCAACATGCAGAAGATCACAGACACGAACCTTGGGATGCGACAAATGGCTCAGGGCCTGCTACGTTGTACATCTTGATGAGCAAAGTCTCCAAACAAACTGACAACAGCAAGGAACCATGGGCGCCCGGTGCAAGCTAACAACGAAAGGCAATCCTGAAGTGCTGAGCAAATGCATCTCGAATCATCTCAGTTGCTGTCGGAGGACTGGTACGACTTTAACGAAATTCAAGCCAGTTCCACTCCCAGCATATCCCAACATGTCGAATATGGCTAGGAAGGGATTCAGCCAATCAGCTCCGAACCACTCACCCTCTTTTCATGGCCAAACGGCATCATGCTCCGTCGAACGCTCAGAAAGTTTACAACGGCATCATTGAAGACCCGCCGCCGCGATGCAAGAAACTCTTTTTCGGCGGAGGAAAAGAGCCTCCAATCCCAGTGGCTTGCAGGTGCGGGCGCAGACACAAAAGATAGAAAAGTGATGCCTCAACATGCCTCAACTACAGTAGTTCAATGATATGTAATAATGTTATGATTCCCCACGCCATGAAACAATATGAAACATTTAAAATTGACCAAGCCTTGTTTCACCTTCCAGCGCCTGCGAAGATCCAAAAGGATGGATCTATCTTGACAGGATTTGCTGAGGTTGTTCTTGTTGGTTTTGCATGTTTTTGCGTGATTTTGCTGATCATTCTTTCTTGGAGGACAAGTATGGGATTGGCATCAATTGCTGCTTAATTAGTGATATTAGTGGCAATTTCATGTAGATCGAAACGGGGCGGCTTCAATCTGATTCATATTTCTGATATTTTCTGATTCTTTGTGGACTTGGGACGTCTGAAAGGGAATCAGTGGGTGTCTCACACCTTACAACGTTTCAGACTCGTGGCATTTGAAACTCCAAAGACATACGCCCTTGGTGCGACCTAGGAGCGTCTGATCGCCGCCTGAAGCAGTTTCCATGGAGCGCAGGAAGTGTAAAGGCAGGAGCAGAATGTAGTTTAGATACCTCAGATGGAGTTGTGGGGGTATGGATGGTATGGATGGTATGGGGTCAAGATTCAGGCAACCACAAATGGTTATTTTTTGGAGTCACAGGACCCACGGGATTCCCCCAATTTTGGGGCCTACCTGTAAATCAAGCCATTGCCCTTACCTAACTCCGATGGTTCATACTACATTGGACGTCCTGGTAGCAATCTTCATTGCCATGTTCAGGACAAGTACGTTCGCACGCAAGGGCTTCACTTCTCTTAAGTAAAAAAATGCAAACAGGCACCGACAGCCTGCATTGGGTGTGAATTGGTGCTGTGAGGGTGCCGTTATATTATATGTCCCCTTTCTGCATCTTTCTGCATAGCTTCTTCTGCCAACCAAATATATCAAATATATATAGTTCTATACTTTTCCGGGTCTGAGAAAAAATCAGCTGAGATTCATTCGCCAGTCCTTCTTCTTTTTCCAAGCAATGCTGCTGACCTTGGTTCTTGACTTTGCTCAGGTGACTTTGCCCCGGTGAACCCCGGGCAGACGAGATCAGACGAGGCTCGGTGATGGGTTCGTAAAAGCTGCCAGCAGTACAGGAAGCGCAGCAACCCTGGTGGGCCAATGCGAAGTTGGGAAAAAACATGAGAAAATATGAGAAAATCATGGAGGAGCAACACATTTTTCTCAAAAAAATATTGCCCAGAGAAAGATCATGCACACTGTTTCAAAAAATGGAACATGGGGGGAAAGTTGCTGTGAACATCCAAGAACTACCTGCCAAAAAATAACAAAACCATTGGTGAATGTCCAAGTCCCAATCATTTGCAACCAGTCCAGGCATCTGCAACCCAGCTCGCAACTGCAGCATCTAGACTCTCAGAGCTGAGCATCTTGGCCAAGGCACGGCAATCATGACCGAGGTTATCCAGAGGAGCAGCAGGCCTGTTGGGACCACTGGCATGGGCTGTATGAAATCTTCATTTAAAAAAGTTGGAACGCTATGTCTTCAAAGTGATTTTAAATATCCTTTCAAATTAGTATTATCATTGCCACATATTGCCACATTCACGTGGCCCTTGTTGCCAATGAGTGACGCTACTGTTTTGGCGTCAACCCCAACTGTATATATCTGAACTTTGTAGCAACAGTCGAGGAGCAACCACAGGTGACCAACGGTATGTTTGCAAAAGCAACCGAGTAGGTGCCGTCTAGCGGCTGGCCTACACATGCTTGCTAGGATGATCCTAAAGATTCAACTGGGCCTGTCAGAAGTAGCACCGCAGATCGGCTGGAAAAGCTGGATTCGCCAAACCACTCTGTCCAGCTGCTCTCTGCCTCAGGCACATCAGTTTTCTGAATTTCGAACTGCATGGGACGTGCCCGCCAAGCTCAATCAAAAGTAGGGTTTGTCCTACAAGTCCTACAAGTCGGAACCTGGAATAATCCCCCAAAATTCCAACCTGGACAAAACTTTTCCCGAGCAGCTCAACCAAAAATCCATAAACTCCCACAACAGAACCAACGCAGGAAAAGAACACTGAAATGTCCTGAAGTATCCTGAAGTTGTTTTTAAACCTTATGAAAAAATGAAAGACATCGTGAGATACCGAGCAGCCTCCCAAGCATGAGAGGCGATGATCGGCAAGAAGCCCTGCGCCGTGGGTGCAACACGAGCCCCAGCATGCGCAGAAATATACACATCCTGTATGTGTATCTGTCTGTCTGCCTCTCTGTATGATGAATGTCTGTATGGCTGTATGTCTGCCTGCCTGTCTGTATGTCTGTATGTCTGCTTGTGTGTTTGTCGGTACGTACGACGTACCTACACATGTATGCATGTACATATGCATGCACGTATGTATGTACATGTGTATACATGTATTCGCACCACTATAGCAATATCAGGTCTAGGACTGTGAGGGTCTAGGTCTATATACATGTGTATATATATGTGTGTGTGTAAATTGTACCTGCAATTTACATGTAACTGCGCATATGATCGCATATGTATACATGTATGTATATATAGATATGCATGTATTGACGCAGTGTATACACATACATATACAATATAAATGTATGAACATACGTATGTTATATATATAATCAAAATATTATATATGGTCATATTATGTATGTGCAGCTACATGGACATACTCACAGATCAGCATCATATAGTACAGGTGACTGCCTGTATCATAGTATATAACTATCTCTATATCCGCATCCTCGTCCCTTTGTGTTGTATTTACAGTGGCTGGGACACGCTGGTGATGAATTTGAGCATCTCTTGGATCCCAAAAGATCACATTGGAATGCGGACATGTGACTTTGGCAAGGCACGGGCATGCCAAACCATAGCAAGGCGTCAGTACAAACCATAACAATCTATAACAAACATTAATAAACATTAATAAACATTAATAAACCCAAAATATGCCAGAATCTTCTTCCGGACTTCTTGACCTCACAAGAGTTGAACCCAATCATGCCATCCCTCTGTTTTCACCCATGCCCACCTCAGGCAGCCCAAGCACGGGAGACATGGCAGTGGAGTTTCTGGCCATTTCTGTCATATGTTTTTTTCAACTGCTAAGCATTGCAAGCTGTGCATATCAACTGCTCTAAAGCCTACTGGTTTGCTGGTTTTGGTTTCCCAGGTTGATCCAGGTTGATGGCCTGTTGCTCCTTAAAGTTCTGGGATCCCAAAATGGATGAAGCTGACAAAATCTCACAAACACATCAGCTAGGGCCAGGTCTTCTCAATTGTATCAATTGGTTTGAATTCGGAAATGACATAGCATCACAATGCCAATTCACGTCAGGAACAACTCGAACTCCCCAGGCTGGGTGCTGAGCTAAATTCAATGGCCCTTTGACACCTGACAGCCTCAGCTAATTCAATCTAATTCAGCGAAGTGAAGGCGCACTAAATGAATTGGTTGCAACACCAGTGACGCCACAGATCTGCTGGCTGAACATATGTGAACTTTCAACTTTGGCCAACTCATATGTCATTGAATGTCATTGAGCAATTGCTGGTGAGCAGCTTTCACGGATGAGATGCCATGAGATACCCCAACGTTGAGGGATTCGAACGGATTTGACTAAGGCTGTCGCATGGGTTCGTCGGCCTCCTTCAGGGCGAGGCGTCTGGCACGACCTGAAGCATCTGGATTTCTCACTAGCCATCGCCATCGCCGTGATCTGCGTCAAAGAAAAAGGAAGGTGACTCAAGCAAAAAGATCAAAAAGGTTTTGCAAAATTGCCACGCCCAAGTTGCAGATGTCAGCTAAATCAAGCTGGTTTTGAATCAATAGGGAACATATAGATACATATAGGATGTTCCAAATCAACCCCTAGTGTGTGACGGGATGTCTTTTGGGTCATGTCACAAGCATATCAAACATCGGTTTTATATTCAGTGAACTGTTACACAAACATAGTATTAGTATTAGTATGTATTAGTATGTATTAGTATGTATTAGTATGTATTAGTATGTATTAGTATGTATTAGTATGTATTAGTATGGCTATTATTTTGATGTATGTTGCAACATGCTAAGGCTGCTAAGGCAGGCTACAATTAAGAACATGTCATACATTGTCATACGAATACCGCACATCCAATGGCCGGAAAGAGTCTGAAAGCTCTGCATCAACGCTGAGTTTATGTGCCCAGGTTTCCGTACGCTTGCCAGACGACCGTCGGGCCTTGTATCAATGTCCAAACGCTGTAGAAAACTGCCAGATCTGCATCTTTTCCAGTATCCACTTGCTATTCCACTGTTTCCAGTCACTTGGATCAGCTTGGAGCTTTGATCCAAGATTCTCGTGGAAACGCACACACGCACACACAAATAACGTCTTTGTCATTGCATCGTTGAAATTCGTTGAATGCATCAGCGTTTTAAGTGGCCCCATGTGCCCCCTCACTTCCGGTATATTTCCGGTCATCCTGGGGCTGCAGCACGCCATTGCGACGCCAGCGCCACAGCACCTGCAGCCATTGCTGGCACCAACGGTCGATCGGCGCCATTCACCTAGGCTCGGGCCCATTGCGTGGCCAGTGAAAGCCTAGGGCTGTAGTGGGGAGTTCAAGGTTTAACGCTTTCACAGAGGGGGTGATTTGACACAAATCTAATCAAAACACTGGATAATGAAAATGTGTCTTGACAATTGACCGCCTAAGCTGTTCGTTGAACGCCTTTGTGTAAACAGGTAATTAGGTGCTGAACATATGCCAGTTGCACATCAATAATAGGCACAGGCCGAGCGAGTTCCCTGAAAAAACAATAGGCCATCGCTTGACGGTTGCTCATTTTTTCAAAAATTATCTTTCCAACATTAGATGTCACTGCAAATTCGTTTCAACCGTTTGGAACATTCAAAAACATACCCTCGAAACCCTCCGGGCCCCACCCCTCTCAGCTTCAAGCAGGTGCCCTAGGTGCCCTAGGAACCCCCCTGGAACATGTGCACACCACAGCGCTGATCGTCATAAGAAACAAGTCGAAGATGAATATGATTTACATGGATTTACAGTCATCAGATAGTCGTCAATATATCCCCAAACACAATGCCATGATGAAAATGCAAATGCACCTCGAACTCTTCTCTTACATAGCACAAGCTGCTACAAGTACTTGGCCGAAACCAGCCTCTGCAGTGGCATTTGGCTGTTTGGAGCAGAGTGCACGACCCATGGCTCCTGGAAAACGGTTTGGCAAGGGCAAGTTGCTGGCAAAGAAATCTTGGAAACGTGTACCAGCGCTTCAAAACGCACCATTGTATCAATTGTTGGATTGCATCATCTTGCATCTACCACCTTTTCCTCGAACGCGTTTATTGAACAAATATTTCACCGTGACCTTTTGAGTTTTCGTAATTTATCTACTACCTTGTTCATTTGCCGCTCCATTTGGATCAAACATCCAGCGGTGAACACCTTGTTAAACCGCAACAAAGCCCTGTCCAGAAATGCGGCATCAATACGCCTGGGCCGGAGAAGTGCAATTGTCGGTGATCAGCTATGTCCATTGCGGTGGATAGATGAACGGATTGAATCCAAATCCCAACGTGCAAACCAAGGCACGCAGAGCCCATAGTGACCGCACAACGCGGTAAGGGCGGAGTATACAAAGCTGTGAGCCACACGGAAATGGCATCATAATGGCATCATTGCAAAAACTCGAAAATACTGAAAACATGTGAAAACCTACTGTACTTTAATTTAAGGCCCTTTGGAAACTGAATAAACTGTACTTTAATGTTTGAAGTTTTTTCCCAGTCATTGCCATGCCGCAACCCTGAGTCTCCGAATCTAGTAAATTTAGTTTTGGCATTGGTTTAATGTAATTATTGAACAATTGTTTGGAAAACTAGTAAATTTTGACAATGTTTTATTTGTTTTTTTAAAGCAGCATAGAACAACATAGAAACAGCATGCACACTACGTATTGCATGTTCTTTGCGGAGGAAACATCCTATTATGCATATATATATACATACATGCATTATATAATATATATATATATGTTCGGTTTTTGTAGTACACACTCTGGTCAGTGTCACAATGCAACATCATTTTGCCACCTCCACAGTGAATCGCCTCTGAATGACATGTTTCTCATATCATTCACCAAATTGTTCAAAGAAAGAAAAAACGGAAAACCAAACATCCAAACATCCAAACACTGATGTGGACAAGATACATCCCAAGGATGTGGTGTGTATTTACCTGTGGTCATGTTGAATGCCTGCCACATGCATTCAATTGCATCCATCTTCCACGCCACAAATCAGCCTGTCAGTTTTGCACCTGTTGTCGCCCTCCCATAAAATGAAGCAAGGCATACAGAATTAAATATGATTTACGCAAGTGTTCGTCAAAAAAAATTGGAAATTGATAAATCCACTCAGGTGCGCAACCTAAAAGAAAATAACATTGTGTTATTTATCCATTTTTGTATGTGTAACTGTGTTGGTCGTTTTTTGGCATTTTGTATTTTTTGGAGATAAATATTGTTTTATTAACAGTGTTTTATTCCGTTTACATTTTGAAATGTCTATAGGTTTTTGTTTTGGTGATTTGTGGTTTTAATTTGTGTATTTGTTTTGCAGTTTTCTTTGTAGAAAAGAATGTTGGTATTGCAAATTAAATTGTCTCCGTTTTATTTGAAAATTTGATTATATATTTTCTGTTTTTTCAATGTATACTGGTTTAGCAGATTCCTTCATCTAATTTGTCTTTTGATCGTGTGAAACTTCATGTGAGGAAATTATGTTGATGGATTGGTGTGTACAAAATCGTGTCAGTATAGAATGTCACAAACAAGCGCGGACTGTAAACAAATGCTTTTGTTGGTTGCAAGCACATGACGTTGTTTCAAAGCTGCGACTTTGCCGACTCCCCAGCCCATCCAGTCGGAAATTCGGTTTTCAGCCTACATATTGCGAATTAAATCCCCAAACTAAATTCAGTGTCCAGTAGATTTCCAACTAAACTGGGTTTTCGAAACGGCGGCAAACTAAATTCAGACTGCACGTAAACAGCACGTGCTTTTGAAATAGCAGGAAAAAGTACGTGCGTCACAAACCATTGCATGTATCATTCATCACTATTCCCGAAGATTGTGTAGAAGAAGTGCTGCTACTTGGAAAATATTCCAAAGCACAGGTAAGACAACAAAATGCCAGGAAAAAAATTGCATATATAGTGACGGACTGAAACTTAGAATGCCTCCGTAATATATTCCCTGCGCACTTAGAATGCCTCCGAATAACTTCATTTTTGGGGGGTCACTCGGAATGCCTCCATCACCCAAAATTCAAACCTGCGAGCTGGACTTTTTTGGGGGCATTATGCGGCATTCTAAGTGCGCATGATTATCGCCATATTTCATTGGTCCAAGGCATTCTAAGTTTCAGTCTGTCGCTATTAGAGGTATATAGACATAAACTCTTGATGGTCTGTATAATCCCTGTTTTGGTGTGACTATGCTAGTTGTTGTCCCCTAAATCCAATTTTGTGAGTTTCTGACATTTCGACCAGATGGTTGAAAGAAACACCACACATGAATTTTATGTGTATATATATATACATATATATATCTATTTAGTGAGTTATTCAATATCAATATCCCATTATATATATATACATATATATATCCCCATGCTGTCACCACCAACCCCCAATGAAATCCCGTTCTGTTCGGCAACGATGCAATGCGCGCCCAGCTTCTATTTCACGCCTGGGCCGGAAAAGCCTCAGTCGATTCCTGAAGTCCCTACGTGTAGCATGCAATTGAAACTGCACATGTATGGGAAGTCTCCCTAGGATGTTTGTGTAACACCCTGCCTTTTGTGAAAAGACGCCCATGTTGGTGTTTTGAGCAAACCTATACTCTAAACATCTGCTTCATCTTCTACTGGCGGGCCCTTTGACTCCGGACAAGTTCTGCCCTTTCCGCCAGTCTTGCCTCCGGCTCTCAGCGGTCTGTCAGTCGATGACCCGGCCACCACATCTGGAAGCTCCGTAACCACAGGTGCGGTTGGCTCCACCTCTGGCTCCACCTCCACTTCGACTTAGACTTCCACTTCTTCTGATGTGTCGCCCCACGAATCTTCTTCTCCTGGTTCATCTGTTGTGTAACCCCATCCATATCTCACCGCGGCCAACTCGTCAGGGAGTACGCTCTCCTCCTGCTCTTCATTAGGGTCCACACGCCCCAAGCTGCTCCAGAAAAGGTAGCGTCGTCTCCCCAGCAAGTAGGTCATAGCTCGTGTTCGAAAGTTCGAACTTCCGGACCACCAAGCTGTATCGATTTCTGCAAGCTCATCAAATCTCTGATCTCATTCCACATGGCCTCGTTCACTGGGAGTCGTCGAAGCCACGCCAGCTGCTTCACCACATAGTGTTCCACCCCATGCGCGTTGAAGAGCTGCTCCCACCGATATTCATCGTAGCTTGCCTGATCCAATCCAACTCCTCGAAGTCCTCGAAGTTCTCATTGACCAATTGAAGTGACCCATAATCTGTGGACACGTCGTCCTCAGATTCTCCACCTTCGTCCATAGTGTCGCCGTAGGGCTCCTCCATGTCATAGTCATACCCGGTGTTTCGGACAGAGATGCTGTCCAGTCCATCATCTCCATGACCTGCTGATTCCCTGAGTCTCCATTTACTAATTTAGTAAATTTACTAAAAGGGAAGAATTTACGTAATTTTTCCAGTTTTCTTGATGTTAGTAAATTTTGTGAAAAACCAAAAGTGCATCAAAAGTGCATCGACCGTGCAGTTTTTTCTTAGCATTTTTGATTGAAATTGTGATTTTGTAACAGAAATGCAGTAGCATTTTTTAGATTTAGTGAATGTCGTTTTAGTTCACA
>Ga0126342_10011362_pt1 | contig 15907 bp, 11 predicted proteins | sample Cyp1metagenome_FD_92528 | JGI IMG/M metagenome (GOLD analysis project Ga0126342, IMG submission 92528) | Coral microbial communities from Lord Howe Island, Old Settlement Bay, Australia - Cyphastrea 1 metagenome | ecosystem: Host-associated > Invertebrates > Cnidaria > Coral ... | reverse complement strand
ATAATTATATATATGTGTGTATTAGTCATATTACATATGTATATATATATATATATATCTATTGTTATTCATATTTATCTTCTGTATTGTCATACAGAAATTGCACTTGAACAGGGTATACATAAGCATCTCCTAACATGACTTGTGTATGTAGCCTGGGAAACCAAATGACCTCTGAAGGTGTTGACTCGTAAAATGGGTTGCTAATTTCTTGGAATTCACTCATGTTTCATCATTAGGTTGGCTGAATTGCCAAGCAATTGAAATTCTACCAAGAATACATCCGTATACTGAATACATGTGAACATTGAGGTTGCTGACCAACCCAAACATATTTTACCAAGCGGAAATAAAGTAGGGAATCCATGGGCCCGGGTCGATCAATGGATTGCCATTCAGCTCTTGAACACTCAGACCCAGGGATCCACAGTTTTACTGAGGCTTCACACCTTCATGTTCCTCCTGGCGCGCCAGCAGGAACAACAAAAATGGATGGAATACCACTTCTGCACACGGAAAGAAGTCTGTCTATCGCCCTTGAAAGAGCCCGGGTATGGCTCCGAACTTGCCCAAAAAGCAACCATGTGGCAAACCCAGAAGCCACTACCACAGTTAAAAACAATATCGTTGCAAACATCAAGACTCATCTCAGAAGAGGAGGTATGTGAATTGAAGATGACCCAAAATTCGGATAGCCAATGGACCAACTGAATTTATTTTCATGTATCATTATGTCTCACAATGTGTCAGTTTTTGGTCAACCATTTTGAGCCGAGCCATACGAAAATCGGATGTCGCAATGATGCCATCGTCGCTTTCATCGAAAAAATCCCTTCAGCTGCCTCGCTCCAAAGGCGATAGCAAACTCCTTCCGCAACACCTGGGCGAATCAAGGCCCCAGAAGCAGTTGACCACCGAGTTATACCATAGTAATACGATAATAAAATCAATAATAATTGTCACCATGAATACTAAATATAATGTATATATAATATGATATTTAGCTAGTTTAACAGTAGATGGAATGGTAATGCTTGGGGATTGTTATTATTTAGTACAGTAAAGTAATTGTCAGGATTGTTATTCATCGCGGTTCAACTGCAACTCAAAAAAACATATTTGGTTCGTTATGGTTCGTCATTATATCCCCGTTTTAATCTTAGATGATATAGCAAACTCAAAGCCATATATACACCTTTCCTATCCGGGGATTATGCAAAAAAATGGAAATCTCTGGTGAAATTGGGGATCATGTATGGTTTCGGGCTTCGGGCCATATTGCCCTCCAGTAATCAAAAATTGCACTTTAAAATTTCCACATTGAATAGACATTTGATGGGACAATGATCCATAAATGGAACACTTTCCAGCTAGCCATGTTTGATTACCAGAGGGTACTTGGAGTAAAATTATACCCTCATTCAACAAGGGCCTTGGTTTTGGGAATCAGCATCTCATCAGTTGAATGGATAAGTTAAACCATACCATTAAACCATATTTGGCAACCGGTTTCTAGAAATTCTATATACATCAACCTTCAGCCAATCAGCCAGTTCTATGGTTGATCACTTGAATAACTCGCTGGAACGAGCTTGAAACTACCAGCCAGGACTTCAGTGATGTGGAAATCCTGGTGGATTTCCCAATGGGAAATGATCAAAACAACTGGTGGATTTTCCATACCAATGTTGATCTACTGAAAGCGGATTTTTTTAGTAAAATCACCCGGATTTCCTGGGTGAAAACGGAAGTTCAACCCCATCCCCCCAGACAAAAAAAATTCGTCATAAATTGGGATCTTCATGCTTTCTGAATGTCTGAAACAACGTTGGGGGACTCTCCCCATTCTGTCCACCGGTTTTTTTCATCATGGCTCCGACCATATTTTGGGGGATCAATGACTCTCTTTGCCAACAAAAAAGTGGTATTCACCACTGGCGGTTGGTCCCCATAGCTAGCCAAGTTTCTTCGTAACTCCAATCATCTCCAGTCACAACAACTAGGCTTTGTGGTAGATATAATCTGGGTAAATTATAATAATTCACTAACCTGAATTAAGGCCATTTGGGGATGATTTCCCTTATTAACCATGATTCCCAGTGAGGTCGCAGTGAGGTCGTTATAATTTGCCCAGATATCATGTTGTATACCGATGAGTGTCCTGATGTCCTGGGCCTCTATATCCACCTTGAGACGCCTCTCTTTGGTAAAGCTGGTCCCATATGCTCAACATATGCTTTAGAAAGCCATATCCAGGTTAAAGCCTTGAAAATGCAAGGTTTCCCAAATAATTAGATGCCTTAGTAAACCCTTATTTAAAAAACAGCACCCAAACAATTTATCAAGGGGGTACCCCATGAGGGACCCAGATCCTCAATAATGTAATTGTTTCGATGGTACACTATTGTGCACAAAAACTTTTGGGGCGACATTGTTTTGGATTTAAAAAGGAAAATCAATTGAAAGTAGATTCATGTCAATTGAAATCCTTGCTTAAGTTGACTATCCTAAAGATTGTTGAGGGAGGGGCCCAGAAAATGGCGAGTTATTGAGGGGGGGCCACTCTAATCAGTATCCAACATTCACCATGATGTCAATTATATTACATACTGTACATAGTTGTACAGTGGGTTTGTAAATCAACGTTAGTAACTGAGGTGGCCCACGTTGAAGAGCACCTGGCTTTTGACAAACAAATCACTAGTCACTTTCAAACCGCAACGACGAGGGCCATTGAGCCCCCCACGGCCAGCTCTTCCACGACCTGAAAAGATCGATCTGTTGGTGTCATGATGTGTCATGGCCAAATAATTCCAGCAACAAATGTGCTGTATTGGTCACAAAACATGGTTTATGGGTCACAAATTAGGGGATTTATACATATGTATATATAATATATATATATACAGATTTTGCGGTTGTGGGTCAAAATTCTGAGCGCCCAAGAAAAATGTTTAACCCCCTGGCTCCAATCAAACATGACTGGCTGGGGAATCTCATACAATAGATGCTTTGACAGGGACATCATCTATATATACCATCTGGTTATTTAACATAGCCATGGAAAATCACCATTTTTAATAGGTAAACCATCTATAAATGGGCCATTTTCCACGGCTATGTTAAATAACCAGAGGGTACATATATTATAAATATTCATCATATTTTCCATTGCCATGTTTGATTACAGGAGGGTATCCAAAAAGTCACCGACCATGGGTCCAACCACGATGTCATCAGGAGACACGTCACAGCGTCTTGGCCACGTCTGAAAACAGGGCGCCCCAAAATCCGAAGGACCAATGTGATGATATCTCATCATTTGCCTCAGTAAAATATATCAAACAACATGCAATATTATATATATATATCATTATATCATTATATCTGGGTACTGTATCCCCTCATTGATTCAGCTTGTTTCCCATCTTTGCTGGGTAAATGTTATGTAAATCAGCCAGTGCATCAGTTTCCCCCAATTTCAGACCCACATGGTCTAGCCTGAATTTTTTGGGCCCCGTATACGCCAAAACAACTATAATTAAACGGGTACCCTCTGGTAAATTAACATAGACCCTGAACATAGCCTAGTTTTAATGGAAACTAATCTTCCAACCCCTATCTGCCAGGGTATATGTTAATTTACCAGAGGGTAAATGATAATAAACCATAGGAATTGGGCGGTATCCTTGGCGAATCCTTGGTGTCAAACAATAAATTCTGATTGTGATACGCTCTGGTAATGACTAACATAGCTATTGAAAATGACCATCTATAGTTGATTTACCTATCAAAAAAATTGGATTGTCCATAGCTACGTTGGTTTACCAAAAGGGTAATCCCCAATATATTATGGTCTTATGAGAATATTTAATTTATAATTTGATCAACCTTTATATCATCAACTATATATTCCCATGTTTTTTCCATACTATCAAGTGATTGTTTATAATCCCCAAGATATCAATATGTAATGACAATTTAGTATATTCTCCCCTATAACCCCTATAATCCTTTGACCCTAATATTATATACCTCCCAGAAATCATGGTGGATAGTCGAAAATTAAGGGGGGAATGGGATTGTCAAGCTCCAACCTTTGGCTTAATTACATCAACTACTGTAATTTCTATATCCCCAGGGGCGTTTATCCCCAAGATACTATGGTTGATCATAGCCCCTATAATACCTACATAATTCTTGGATATACTGATAGTTTATCAACTGATAATACCCAAATGGTATTGATCATCCCCAAAATATGATGTAGTTGTTTTTTTCTATACCACTATCATCAACTATCTCCCCAACTATAGCTTGATAATCCCCAATATTATAGCATAGCTTAATCAACTATACCCCCTATAAAACCTAATTCGTAGATATTTTATCATAGTTTATCATAGTTTATCAACTCAGTTGATGGGCCCATGATGTTGATAATGTTGGATGCTGAAAAAAGTGGCTAGCTTCGTTTTTTTTTTTACCAACATTCATCAGGAACCAACATGAAAATCCCCAAGATATACCCTCTGGTAAACTAACATAGCTATTGAAAATTGCCATAGAAATAGTGGATTTTCCCATTAAAAATGGTGATTTTCAATGGTTTTTTGTTAGTTTACCAGAGGGTAGCCCCAATCGAATCAGCTTCCCCAACGTTCGGCTTCAGCTGCCATCCCTCGTTCGGATCCCCGGGATCCCGCACGTTGCTCCGCCGCTGCCAGTGACACCGGGACCGTCTTCATGCAACTGAGGGTCGTGTCAGGATTCACCACCTGCCCGGCGCATGGTGATAGCAGTGGAAAAAAAACATGGGGATAGCTATGGTGAAATAGAACCATATTATATATAATATAGCTATATATATATTCCATAAGGGTTATATATATAATATAACCCCATAAGTAATTATATATAACCCTTATAACTATATGGTGAAATCTATCCACTCACCAGCAACACAGTGGTGATTTCACTGACCAAAAAAACAAATGTACCCAGATTTACCTTGTTTGGGTTTGGCCGGAAATGAAGGCTTTACCAACAAGTTCTGGCGATTTTCAAGAGGGAAAAGGATGATCATGCGTCAGGGTTTGGAATATACCATGTACAGTAGGATTCGATTGTACCCAGTTTTTGGACAATCCCTCGAGCCGAGAATCAGGAGCTAAAATGATGGGTAACATGATAAGCGAGATCCTGGGTAAATTGCTTGGACAATCGCTCCCGTTTGACACCCAGATGCAAGATTTTTGTTGACAATCCATGTCACAAACATGTACTGGTATGTATCTGATTGCATGTGTTTTTTTTTTTGCATGTAAACATCACTAAACTAATATAGTATAATTATTGATGGTTAATTATATATATAATTTGTCGTACAAAGTCTCTCTGCTAGTACTCAATTCGTCTCAAAATATGGTACCCTAAAATCCAATGGCAAACATAATTTTCCCCAGTAATATGGTGATTTGGGGGCAGATTCAATTTTCAGACAAAGCCATATATCTGTATATATCTGATCCCATTTTTCCCAAACATGTAACCAACAGTAATCAACCAATTCTTGGAAAACCCCAAAGATGAGAAATTGGCCAATCCAGCAGTTGGTAGTGACTAGGATATCAAAAGAACGCTGTATGATGTGGATATGTGACGCTATGTGACGCTATCTGACGCTATGTGACGCTATATGATATTCCATACTATAATTATCTACCTGCAAGTTCTTCTATCTATGTATCTACTCTAATTCATGTATTTATTCATGTTTATTAATTTACGTTATATGTTCTATCTACATCTATCTATCCCATTCAAATCGATTCATTGTATCTCTAACAATGCATCCATCCAGAATCTGATGCATTCTGATGGCCAACAAAAACACAATGATAAATCTAGTCATGGGGGAAGATACCATTTATCTGGAGAAATATTGTTTTCCAATCCCAAGCATCATCGTTGCGGGAACCTGTCGATACAGTAGTGGTTCATTATGGTTTATTCATCAGGGGCCTGACACTCTCCATTGAGTGCACATCAACTTTCTTCAATCTTATAGCTACCTTAACATATCTTAAGGTTGCCATAAACATGGACTATTTCTCTGACAAGTCCCGCAAACCCACCAGCACTGCATGCAGTTTTCTCCGATCTGAAGCTGAGTGAACAGAGGTCACGCAGCAAACACATCTCCCGACTGGAGTCCAATAGCTTCAGTCGAACGGGCGAAATAACGCAAAAAACTCGCCCCAACTGTTGATGTAATGACGTTGATATAATATATTATTAATACTGTATATGTCCAGCTTCTTCCAAAGTCATGTAAAAAAACAAACTTAAGTTGCCTTTTGACGTGGTTGTCCAAACATGTCCAAACCAACATCAGAGAATCACGTCAGGAGATATGTGGCATGGACGCCACAAACAACATGTCCATTTGTGGCCGGCTTCGGACTGCGGCTCAGAGCTCAGAGTCTGAGACAGCGTTCGGGGCGATGCGAATCGTCCCTGAATGGTTTCCCGCTCTACAAGGTGGTGCCCCATAGTTAGCTAAGTTGGTTTATAACTCCAATAACTATTGTTTATGGTAGATATAACTATAGTTAATGGGGTTTATAAACCAACTTATAACTGGGGGGCACCATCCTGTATGCTTCTGTTTCTTTGTTTAAAAGACCCAGATGCTCCATGTATGGAATATTTACCTGCATTTACCCTAAAAATTGCCCAGTTTTGTCGGTAAATATTCCATACATGGAGCATCTGGGTAATCATTCAAACAATATAATCAAAAGAGTCAACAAACTGAACAGTTGCTGAGGTCTCTCTAATAAATTCCAGATCGGAATGTCACTTCTGAGACTGAGTGTGCACAGCTTCTGTGTGGTTGCAAAGAAATACTGTAATTTGAATACTTAGCTATCCTTCACAAACTCACAGCAATACCATGCAATACCATGCAATACCTTATCAATACTGAGATAAAAGTGAGTACTATGCCCAACCAAATCTAACAATGCTTCTCTTCAAACAAGCTGTTAGACTCATCGATTGTTCCGAACATGTAATAAGCAAAAGTACTTTGCAAAGGTACTTTGGATACCTTCTGGTAAACTAACATAGCTATTGAAAATGGCAATTTAGTTCGTTGATTTACCCAAACATGGTGGTTTTTTTCCCATAGTCATGTTAGTTTACCAGAGAGTAAATCCTATTAAATCATATTAAATCCCATTAGATCCCATTCAACCACCATAATCTCCCATTAAATCCTAGTTGTTTAAGTTGGTTTACCATGTCGGCGTCATGTCTTCCATTTTTGCCCGCCGAAAAGTCCCATCACACCGCCTCGACTTTGGAATTGCCTCGATGAAGAACCTGGTTTTTCGAAGGCTTCCCAGCGCTTCCCATATTCCAATTTTCTGACCAGACCAGTTGGTATAATGATGGTTAATGATGGTTAATGATGGTTAATGATGGCTAATGATGGCGAATGATGGTTAATTCTATTCATGAAACCACCATGTCCCCATATCAATGGATTGGTTTTGTTGGGAAAATCTTAACCGGAAACCCATGGGTTTTTACCATCAAATTGATCGGGGTTTCCGGTGTAAATTTTCCCATCATCCAATTCTATGATATAACTCTCGAGGGCTGGCTTTTACCACCCATAAACAAATGGTGATGACTTGGGGATGGTGCCCTACACCCAAACTTTGCCAAGGCCATCACGCGGCTTCCTCCAAAATGTCAGGGTTTGGGATCTCCTCCAATTGTGGCACCGGCTTCGGGACTGGTTCTCTGGATCACCCCAAAGAAAAACATGGGAAACATATCAACATGTGGGGGTCTTCCATAAATGGGCGGGTATATACCCCAAAATGGATGCTTTATAATTTAAAATGGAAGATCCTATGAAAACGGATGATTTGGCGGTACAGTACTCACATTTCAGGAAATCTCCGTGTGTAAGAACCAACCATGTGGTTTAACTTGAACGTTAGAAAACCCCAATGGACAGGGTTGCTATGAACCCTGATTAGTGGTTGAAACTGGACCCAACATATAAAAAGCGTACATGACTGGCCAGTCGATGGGCACCGTCAGCTGAGGTAGAACAGGTAGGATGGAACTTGGCATCATCAGCCACCTACAAAACATGATTCAAGACTCAAAGGTTCCATTTTGGCCCAGAAACAACTTCAGCAACTTGGTGAGCAGACAGTCAGAGAGAGAGAGGTATGGAAGAACCTCTTTCGAATCATGTTACGACAATGCGCGGTTTTGTGTTGGAGCGTACTACCAAAATTACGGATGTAGATATACAATGATATACATATTGTACTGAGTGGACCTGAGCATTCAAAAATGCAAATTGTGGGAAGCGATATCACAAGAGTTGCCAGGCATGGAAACCTTGAACTGTCTTTGTACTCTTCCATCATTGTAATTCAATCATTCCCCCAAAGATACCCTCCAACAAATACGGTATAGAAGGCTTTAAACAAACATTTTTGCTGGAGTGAATGGTGGTTCCTAAACAATTCTCACAAGAAGGCCTTATTGGTACCCGGGTACCTCATGTTCATGACTCAAATGTCGTGATGTTTCGCAAGCAGATCAACCATCCCCACCAGCCCCTAGGTCCTCCATGCAATACAGGAACCCACCGTCTCTTCTGTCATCCAGGGACAAGTACTTCTGCTCCTGGAAAAGGAATCGATTTTTAACCGTTTCGGAAAGGATGGGACAAAATGGGATACAACAAATCTGGATGAAATCAAACATAGACCATCTGTCTCTTAACATTCTATTAGATTTCATAGATCATCTTTATACCATTTCAGACAATCACTGGATATCTATGATATCTCCCTTGTAGCAGCGTTCAGCGAAAGTGACGCTGCATGGAATCATGAAAGCTGCAAAGGGCTTGAAGTCGACTTCAGGTTGCCAAATTTGAGGTTCCACTACTGGTTGGTGGTATACCTACCCCTCTGAAAAATATGAAAGTCAGTTGGGATTATTCTTCCCAAGATATGGAAAAGTAGAAAATGTTCCAAACCACCAATCAGAATATAAATTTCATAAATGTCCACAACTCATCCTATGGTTTCTGACATCAAAACCTTTTTCAGAACCATCGAAAAGCAATGAACTGAAGCCCTCCCGTCCTCCACGTTATAAAACCGCGACCAGCCATTTACCATGCGAAGCAACTTCCAGGAGCTTGGAAATTGGAGCCTAAAGGAAAGGAAAAACATGGGAGAAGCGGTAAAGAAGGCCAGTGGAATCGGGAGTTTGCCATGTTCACCAACATGTTTTTTTCTTATTGTTTGATTCAAATTTCATAAAATGAGGACTTGAATACCTAAAAATGGAGAGGTCTGAGTGGGTAGAGATTGGGGCCCGAAACAAGGACAAAAAAACGTTGCATCTGCTACTTCAACAAACCAAATGACAAATAAAACCAGATAGAATATAGAATGCTCCCCGAAGTCAAAATCATCAGAAATGAAACACCATATCAAACAGTACCATATCATATATAATCCTTAAAAACACATCTAACAATAAAAAAACATCTAACATCATATAAATCGATGGTTTCCCAACACCTTTGGCATCATGTTCAACGTTTGGCCCAGGTTGCCCGAAACGTTTGGGCCCTGACATCGAGGCCAAATCTCCATTGCAGCCTGGGGATAAAATCCCCACTGAAAGCGTTGAAGAAACCGTGGGAATCTAGAAATAATGACTATGATTCGGGGAAAACCATGAATCTAGGACTAGACATATATTTATATGTTATTATATGTATATATTATGTCTTATTACATTATGAATAATGACATAATATGAATCTGGGACATGAACCAAACATCTAGGAATGATCTGAAATTGAATGATTTAAGCACTGACTCAGAACTGACGTGATGCATATCGGGGTTAGTGTAACCCCAATCATCATCATCATCATCATCATCATCATCAACCACCAAGAGTTCTAGGAATTTGTCAAAAGTTGCGGCATTCAACCAAACAAATTGGCATCTGGACTGATATGGGGTCACGAATCGACTGGGGAATCCCAAGAATCGGAAAAAAACGGAGGAACCCTACCAACATGTTTGGAAACACCTAACTTTGTGCTGATTGATGTTTGCAAGTTCTAAAAAATATTCATCTCGAGACCCGAAATAAATCAACTGATCTTGGTTCCATCATGGTTTTGGGGTTTTAGTTTCACATTCTGTCAACCCCGCTCTGTTCTTCTAGGCCAAAGTTCCCAAGAAATGTTGCTCTTGCATTTCGTTGATCCTGGCGCGCAAACAACATGATATTTTCGGCGGGGGAGTAAACAAAAATCGGGGCATTGAACAAGTCCCTTCGGGAAAATGTTGGGTGGGGTTGTATAAAATAACGTAAGCTAATTTTCTATGTTCAATCAAAGGTCGGAAACTTGAGTGGATCTACATGTAATTATCTAACCTGATAGAGCACAGCATCATGAAACTTGGCCCGCAAACCATCTTGAAATGATTTCCCATTCAACCCGCTTCGTCATGTCCTGGGGAAGGAGGTGAACACCGGTGTTTACCCAACCGTTTGCATTGTGCAAACCACATAATCAGTGGAAAACCAAAAACACAAAATTTTCTGGTCATTATGGGAAAAAGCCGTAATGATCAGTTTTTTGGGAAAAAAACATAATGTTTTTTACCTGTAATGACCAACAAAAAATGGTCAAATCAAAAGAACATTGCAGTCCTACCCTACCCGTAGCCAAATCGCATTTTTTAAACATTTTATTGAAAAAAAAACGTAAAAACCTTAAAACCGTAGCAGGTCTTTCGACATTTTGTTGCAAAAAGGCCGTGAAAAAGCCGTAGCAACTCTCACACAAGTGGCTCCAGACGATCAAAGCCGTAATGACAAAAAAATTGGCTTATGGCTTTCCAGGTGTATATATATATATATACTCGGATATAGCAGTTGGGTATATACAAGTAATATCAAATATATAGGATGTGCGTGTGTCCATTTAAATATTCTGCATAGTATTGAAACATATTGAACCATAAAACATATTTAAGTACGTAATTATGTGTATATATATACAGTATACATTATATATATATACATAATTATATATATATATATACATAATCATATATATATATATATATATTCAATTATGTTCACACTGTATATTGATGTCGCCCAGGATATTTACATTTATACTTTATACATTTATACACTTAAAATCACTTAAACCTTTCTTTCGCCATAATGTCAAAGTCATGCAAAGTCCGCAAATCGCTGATTTTACACCGCCACTTTGGGCTACCGCCAGATCTGTTGCAGATTCATCCAGTGAGTGCTTTGACCCATCTGTTGGCTGATCGGAATCCCTTCCTCTTACTAGGAAGAAAAACGCAAAGGAAACCCAGGTTTCGGATGCTTTAGCATTGGGTCTGTTCATTGCGGTAACATGGAGATGGGCCCACCTGGTAGCTGCGAAGCCAGCGTCGGTCTCAGGGTTTCTTCGCCAAGTAGATCTGATAGCACACGGCAAAAGCCACTGAAAATCCACCTGCATAGATCAGATATGGCCTGGTTGCTGGTTTCTATCCAAACAGGTCCAAAAGAGCAAAAAATATGAAGTGGCAAATGGGCGTTCTCCTCCCAATTTAATGGTTGACCATGGTTGACCATACTGAACTTTACCATATTTTGGAAGCAATTTCCCCATTTCCAGACAAACACATTACATCACATTACCATCTGCGAATCAAACATGACGTGCTGGAAAATCCATCATTTATATAGTTCAATGATTCTTCCATGTTTTGATCCATTCAGTGTGGGCATTTCCGCTATTTTTGATTACCAGAGAGTACGTATGCCAAATGAAGGTTTCCTAAAATGGGGCTACCCCCAAATCATTAGTATTGAAACCTATGGTCTTGGGGATCCTCCATTTTAAGAACCCCCCAACTTTTAGGGACACAAAAAGTTCAGCTTTGACTCCCCAGTGGCCCCAAGTCCGTCTGAGCCGTGGCAAATGCTAAGACCATCCACACCGCCACGTCGCGCGCCACCTGCGATCCAAACTCGCGGCGCCGATCCGCCTCCTTCGGGATCAAGGGCCACCCATGGGATGTAGAAAGGGCCCAGCTTCACACATGGAATCATTTTTGGATCCCCTGGTTCACAGAAAAAATATGGGTTGGTTTTTCATATCTGGGCTGGTAGATGTTCATTTGCCCCACAGAGGTATAAAAGGATCGAATCCATCACCATTTCAAGGAACATTGTGTTTCGTGGGAACCACAGGTGTATCACCTTTAGGAGCCTCATGTGGTTTAAGCAACTGAGACAATTCCAGGAAGGACCCCTCCAATCCGCGGGTGTATAGGTTTGTGGATGAACAGCCCATGCCTCCATAGGTGTAACATTTATGTAATATTCACAATATTGTTTTTGGTCAATAATAAACTGTTTTGCCATTCAAACCCCCGTTTACATGCTCGTCAGTCGGGATCTTCCTATTCGTTCAGTTGAAACATGTTGAAACCCATCCCCCACATCTGGACGGGGGTCGTTGGTGCCTCAGTGGACACCAGTTTTGGAGGTCGGTCGCCCAGGAATGTGAGGCCGTAAAGGGACAGGACTAAGATGGCCCTCAGTGGTCATTGTGTCACTGCTCAGCGTGTCACCATGTGTCACATTGGGCATGGCACTCCAAGCCCTGAAAAAACCCTGGGGAAACAGACAGAAAAATGTAAAAAAGAAATGGTTTATGAAGAATATGATCTTTAAATAGTGAGTGGATTTTCCACATCGGTGTTAGTTTGGGGATAACCTATTGATCATTGGGATCGTTTACCAGGAAAGCTGCAGAGAACCATAGCTTCAACTGTCTCCCTCATGAGACCCAGCATGTCATTACATAACCTGTTTGTGGCTGTTGCGCAACTGGGAACCTCCCATCCAATCTATAGTTATTTATATCATATACATTCATATACAATCTATAATATATATATAATATACAGTGTCATATCATGTACACCAGCTCCCTGCAAACAGTCAGGTTGCAGGAGCGTCGCCCGCACGCTTAGAGGGCGCTTCTGGAAGTGCAGGCGCTTCCGGATCTTCCGGAAGCCCATGGCTTTCAATGAAAGGTGACAAACCCTTCACTTGTCTTGCAGTTGTTAGTTGACTTGTCTTGTCCTCTCTAAATGCTTCTGGTTTTGATTGCTCGGTTTAGACTCTGAGACTCACAGCAACTCCTCCATGGATTAGATCATTTTTGAAGGGCTCTACAACGGCTACCATGGCTAGGTGGGTACCTTCACAACATGCGGTGCATTGTATGCTGAGCTGCTGAGATATTAAAGAGGAACACACTTAGAGGCTGAGTTGCTGACAAGTCAAACACATTGTCCCTGTCTGTTGGTGAAGTGAGCTGTGAATATACTCCTCCACGAAACAAGGGGTGAAATAAGCATGCCCAAAAGGACCAACATCTGCTGAGCAATGCAGAATCGCTTTTGCTTGGGTCGTCTTCTAGTTTAATATAATAAGTGATACTAAGTGTTTCAATCATACTTTAATTGGGATTGTGGACCAAACTTCTTTAGATTTGTGAATGATCTCTGGACAATTCTGGATATTTTGGAAACATATTTTTCTGAAAACCAATCCAAACCACCAGCTCTGCTGCCGGCGAAAAGCTGCGGGAACTCCAAATGCTTCTGACACAGTAATCAAACATGGCTAGCCGGAAAATCCACCATCTAGTTCCATGATGTTCATTTAATTGATAAGTAATGCTAGTTATTGCTAGTTAATGACAAATTGGATGATATTAGATGTCAAGTGTTAAATTTTTGTTTCCGGGATTTTCAGAGATGATATCAACTGTCCAGGCGTCCAGCCCGCCTGGTAAAAAGGAAGCCGTCCACTGATTCGGAAATCGTCCACTCTACCAGCTCCTTAAAAGGGTGGCACCACTGCCCGGTTTCGCTGGCTTCTGTGGAAAGCTCCCTGTTTTTGTTGACAAATCCAAGAGACATTCTGTCCTTTTCGGAGAAATCGAAGGGCCAAATTGATACAGTATCTATGATCATGGACCTTTTGGTTGAATGCGGGGGGGGAAGCCACTATATTAATCGACCAGTGGGAAAAGAACATCTGGAGGTTTCCTGAGTCATGGGGGTACCCCTAAATCATTCATTTTAATAGGATTTTCCATTATATATATATAAACAATCCAATTGGGAGTACCCCCATTTTAGGAAACCCCTGTCCGGGATGGCACTGGGCGGGATGTGCTGTCAAACACTGAAGGTAAGCATCCTGGGATATCCTGGGACCCCTAGCCTCATTTTGGTGACAAACGTATCAACGAGCATGGTGGCATTCCACGACTTCGTCTCCAAAGACAGGGTACAAATCATGACAAATCCAGCAATCCCACCAGTTTTCCCGATCATTGCATCAATGTTTGACCCATATGATTGCTTAGTCATTCACCGTTGTGGCCACTTGAATCTGGACAATGAATGATGATGAATCGATGGAATCGATGGTTCATCCTATTTTCAGACCAACTCAATTATTGGTTACATCTCACATGAAATATCCCCATGTTTTATGGTTGGTTGTTTTATAGTTCTATAACCCATGTTTGATGGTTAAAATCCCTAATATTTTCATGTGTTTTTTTTTCATGTTCCCATCCAATTGGAAATATATTACTAAACACACCACTGGCCTGTGGCAACTCTTGCTCGGGCAGTTGGACCGAGCCTGGCTATTTTAAGGGGTGACACCGGGGCTTTCTACGGGTCTTGATGCATAGCCATGTATACATATAATGTATGTATGCATTATATATACATATTATGTCTATATGTACAGTGTCATATATGTGTAATGCTATCTAATTGGTTTTAATTGTATGTATGTATGTATGCATGCATGCATGCATGGATGGATGGATGCATGCATGGATGGATGTATGGATGTATGGATGTATGGATGTATGGATGTATGGATGTATGGATGTATGGATGGATGTATGCATGCATGCATGCATGCATGCATGCATGCATGGATGGATGGATGGATGCATGCATGGATGGATGTATGGATGTATGGATGTATGGATGGATGCATGCATGGATGGATGTATGGATGTATGGATGTATGGATGTATGGATGTATGGATGTATGGATGTATGGATGTATGTATGTATGTATGGATGTATGCATGGATGTATGCATGTATGCAGGCATGCATGCATGCATGTATGTATGCATGCATGTATGAATGTATGTATGTACGTATACATATCCAAACAAAAGACATATCGTATATCATCATTGAATCATCATACATAGGTATGTGCGATTGGATCTCAACTCATATCGTCCATATTCATATGGTCATTGACTTGCAATGATTGCAATGTGGGAATAATTTCAGGACCTGTGAGGCACCACTGCTAGTCACATTGCTTGCTGGTGCCCTCACTTTCTGGTGTCCATAATTTGATGTTTAAGCTGTCAAATCGTCAAGTTCGTATCAATGTTTTTGCAAACAGAAATATAATGTTTATCCGCCGACCCCGGCCGATGCAAGGGGGAGCGCGTAAGGGAAGAAGATGGAAGAAAAGGGGTCCCCTTCCCACCGGTCACGTAACAACAACAACAACAACAAGAACGACAACGACAACAACAACAACACAACAACAATAACAACAACAACAACAAGAACAACAACAACAACGACAACAACAACAAGAAGAAGAACAATAACAAGAACAACACGCAGCAGCAGCACCGTTTGGCCGTCTGAGCGCCGATTTTCTGTTTTGTT
>Ga0126342_10011361_pt1 | contig 15907 bp, 24 predicted proteins | sample Cyp1metagenome_FD_92528 | JGI IMG/M metagenome (GOLD analysis project Ga0126342, IMG submission 92528) | Coral microbial communities from Lord Howe Island, Old Settlement Bay, Australia - Cyphastrea 1 metagenome | ecosystem: Host-associated > Invertebrates > Cnidaria > Coral ... | reverse complement strand
TTTTCCAAGCTCTGAAATCCGAAGCACTGGAAGGAACCGGACCTAATGTGGCATACCGAAGCGAACGAGCATCCACAATGTCCCTCTCAACTAGATCCCTGTGACTGGTAAAGCTTTGGGGCAAGCGATCTCGAACTAATTCTTCATCTTCGTCCGCAATCTTCTGATGGAAACCCTGGCCCCCCTGATCCGGCAAGTGCTGGAAAAGAACGAGGTCTTGGAGGAAGACCAGAAGGTGGAAACGGAAAAGACACTGCCGAGCTATTATGGCTCTGAAATTGGTCGACATGAATCTCTTGAGCATCTTCAACCGCTGACATACGAGCCGAAAGATTTTGCAAAACTTCCATCATGGATAGCAATTGCGCTGAAACGGCCGGAGGAGGTGGAGCATCAGACCTGACTTGATCAACTGGTTGAGCGGCGCTTTGTGCAGCCCAACTCATCTCCATAGCGTTGACGAAGGGACACGTTCTGAACTTGAGATTCTTCCAAAACCAAACGTTGGGAGTCGACCGAATCCTTCAGCTGGTGGATTTCATCCATCAGTCGTGAAATTTCGCCCTCTTTGTGGTCTAACATGTTGGCAGAGCACGCAACTCTTCTACCCAATTTGTGATTCCGAGTGATTTGAAGCTCCAACTTGAGCGCGAACATTGGCCACTTCTGAATTTAATTGATGAATCTGATTTTGAAATCCTTGATTTGATAGCTGAAGGCTCTCAACAACATCAAGCAACTCCTGAATACGTGAACAAGCCTGGGTGTACACATCTTGAGCTAAGCCTTCCAACCCCTTGATTCTTTCATCAGTTTCCTGAACCACTCTCTTGGCCTCGGAGACCATGTTGGCAAAATCCATGGGATCAACACCAAGATACACTTGCTGAGTGCGGTGATCATGATACTGGACCGTTTGTGAACGATGGGTCCGGGCATCAGGCTGGCCACTAGGCTCTTGGGGAATGAAAGTCGAAGGTTGGGAGGCCGATGCGGAACTATGCACAAGAGGAACTGGTGACATTGCACGCTCATGATCTGATGGCTTTGGCAAGCGCTTGATAACTTGAGAAACTTTTCGAGGCTGATTCACGGTTGAAACTTGTTTTGTTCTTGACGACCGTCCTCCTGATTTTGGAGTCCCGGATGAACTTCGGCTACGAGATGAATGAACTGTGACTACACCTCCCTTAACATCCATGGACTCGGATGACAGGTTCAAGGATGAGGAGTTTGGATCTGACATGATTCCTGTTCCAGCCTTTTACCAACAAAGATTCACACGCAATCCAGTTGTAGGTCACGGTCGACGCAACGACATGTGTGCCAGGTTCAAGGCACCTGGCAGCCTATGAAATGAAAATCCCCAAAAAGGGGCAAACAAGAGCAAATGCGGCTGATAACCAATTGATTTGAGTAACAACACCCCAAAACAACAGAGGAGTCAAACAAAGACAGCGGCACCAAGGGGCAGCGGCTGCAACCTGTTTTCGTCGTGCTTGAGCCAAAAGTAAATAAGATGGACTACTGGACCTTGACCGGAAAGGAAGGGTCTATAAATGAATAAGTGGGTATGATTTACTCCACATTATTCAAGGTTGTTGGCCTGGATTTTGGACTTGGGCATTTCAGTGTTGTTGAGTTTGGGCCATGTTGGTGTTTATTTTGGACTTGGGCATTTCAGTGTCGTTGAGCTTTGGTCTTGTTGGCCTTTATTTTGGACTTGGGCATTTCAGTGTCGTTGAGTTTTGGTATATTCAAGTCGTTGTCAAAAAAACAGCTTAAACACCAAGAAAAACACCATTTTTGGGTTGCATTGCTGATGTTTTTGATGCTATTTGTTGTTCCTTGTTTTCCCTTTTTCTTGGGGCATGCTGCACTTAGGCTATGCTGGTTTTATCTCAAGCTCATGTTGAGCAAAATTCGAGCCATGTTGGGTTGTTGTTGGGTCCTTTTCAGCCCATGTTGGGCCAATGTGGGGCCACCTTCATCCATCTGGAAACCATGTTGGGTCGTGTTGTTGGCTATATTGGGCCGATGTTGTGTTGAGATGTGTTGAGCCTATGTGGACGCATGTTGCATTAATATAGGGCCATCTTGGCCCATGTTGGGCAGGTGTTGAGTCATGTGGGGATATGTTGGGCCAACGGTCAACGCTGGGACCATATCTGATATTGGGCTTATCTTGAGCCATTGGGCATTTCGGTGTCGTTGAGTTTTGGGTCCATGCAAGGCGTTTGCAAAAAAATACGGTAAATAAAATACAAAGAAAAACAACTTTTTTTGGTTGTGTTGCTGATGTTTTTGATGCTATGTTTAACTATGTTTGCGAGGTATTTTTCTGGTGCTTTTGGTGGTGTATGGGTGGTCTCTTGCTGGTGGGTGTCTTGGTGGTGGTGGCATGGCATGTTGTGAGCTCTCATAATATGGGTCGATATTTCAATGGTGTGTTGCATTTGCACGCACAGACACAATACACATCAATACACAGTAATCAAACAATCCTGCACACTTGTGGCCCATGACATCTCCAGCGCTTTTCCTGTCCTGACCGGCGGAGCCGAGATAAGGAAAAAGCGGCTTGCGTCGCGTGTGATAAAGTAAACAAGTGCAAATCTCATCCAAAAAAATGAAAAACAGCCAAAACGATTTTGCATTTTCCGGGGAAAGCGCGATTTTTCCTGCGCGTTTTCTATTTGACTGAATGGTTGAAGATTTTATGCGAATTCTTCCGCATCTTCTGGCAGCTGGCAAGCCAAGTGCAAGTTACATCTATATAGAAGGATGTAATCATAGGGCATGCTCGGCATGCTCCATCTCTTCTTTAAGTTTTGTTGTCTTGGCACTGCTTCACAGCATGGTTTAACGCTGACATTAGGGTCATAATTAGGGTCATGTATGGTAATGTTTTGTTGGTGTCTTTTGGATCTGGATTCCTCCGGGCCTTTTCTAGTTTGAGAAACTCACAGAAAAGTTTTTGTATAAGATTCATCATGTTGGTATCGGGATTTGTCTGACCGTATATTTATTTGAATATCTCTTGCACCTACCTATATATTTGACAGATGAACCGTGGTAGTTTGCCACCCGGGATATTTTAATATATTTGAATGCTTTCCGTGGTTTGCCGCGCTGGTTTGCAGGAACTGTGATGCTGCGTGAAAAATATTTGTGTGTGGGTGTGAAGCACTATGATACAATATTGCGAAATCTGTTGGAATTAATATGCCTGGGAAACATGCAACCCATTGCAAAGCCGAAAGCGCCTGAAGAGCTTCCAAACCAGCACGCTGCTTTTCTACAACTTCTCCCTGTTTCATCAGAAGATCTTCTTGCTCTTTCTCCAGCGTACGATGATGGACCAAATCCTGGCATTTTCATTTTGAAGATGTTTGAAGCAGTGGTTTCAACATGTTTCAATTTTTCAACATGTTCAAACATCATGGCCCAGCCCTGGTCCTCGGATTGCCTCTCAACTGTGTTCCGCAATGTCGCAAGCTCTGATTTCAGGTTGGCAAACTCCTGTTGAGCCCAGTCAGCATGAGCATAGTATCCGTGAAAGCACACCTTAGGTTTGGTCAAGTTTGGTGAATCCCCAGAAGGTCTCATGGATAATTGGCAAGGACCAAGAATCAAGGGAGGGAAGGGTCTCCTGAACCAACAGTCAATCCATGAGTAAGTATACCAAAAACTATGGCCTGGACTTGCAGGCGAGATACATAAGACCCTGGCTTCTGCACACACTCATTGTGGTTGAACTCACCATCCTTGCAAAAAGGCCCATCAGTTCCGAGGTAAGATCGATTGGCAGTGCTCTCCCACTCGGCTTCTCCGTGAGAATGTTGCCAAACATACTTGTACTCGAAGGGTCCCGGCTCCATGTCCACCAACGTGCTCCAGCGTGGGAACATATCTGGTGCAGTGGTAAGCTCCTTCGCATGGGCCATCTGCCAGCCCCCGATCTCTGGGCGGCCTGTGGCCAGCAATTTTGGCAATGCAAACAGCGGAGACAATGAGAAGAATGGATCAGCTGCTGCGAGTCATTTTCGGTCATCCATGCTTAATTCCAGTGCAAGAAAAATATCACAATCTTGGACAATCCAGGGTTCATGAAACCTCAGTCGGCCATTATATAGGGGAAAACAAGGGGATTCCCATGGATACCAGTAATTAACCACCCAACTCTCAATTAATGTGCTAATCTGGGCTTCATATTTGACATTTTCTAAGCCAGGTGATGCCTCCAACCACAAAGACCTTGTCTCCAGGCTTCGCGTTTTTTACAGAAACCTCGAAGGTCATCCGAACGCGCTTCATGGCGGTTGCCAGGTTGCCGATGCAGCGCTGTACCACCGGGAGCTTGGAGGTTGAGCAATGAAACACCAGGGATCACCAATCGGAGAAATCATAGACTTTGAGACAGCAACCAACAAATATTGGCAGATGTTCACTGCCTGGCTTTCATAGGTTTTAGTAGTTGCGCATGTTCGGCTGATATAAAAACGTAGAGTAAGAATTCATCGCCCCTGATTGCAAGTGAACATGACCATCAACACAAGAAATCTGCACATCTGATAGATGCTGCCACTGAAACATTTTCTCCTACTCATACTGCACACGCATTTATGCATTTCTAGTATGGAACAGGTCTAATTATAATTATTGCAGCACATTTCCAATCCCTCCTCTTGTCTTCCGAACATGTTGTCGGAGTTGCCAAGCCTCTTTTTTTTGGTGCACCGCATGGGAATGTGAGTAGCCTCCCAGAGATCTTTGCTCTGGGATTGTTGCACTCACTATGCCCCCTGCCTCAGAGAAACATGGTCCAAGCCATATGCCGCCCCTCTCCGCTGCGTCTGAGCCGGCAACCGCTGGTTTCCGGGTGACGTAGAGTTTGCACCTTGTGGAGCATGTGGGACCCCTGATCGGGATCCAACCCACAGCGATGCACGATGCGTATACTGAGGTCTGAACTGCGTCCACCCTTTGTTGTCAAAGGGCACGCTTTCCTCAGCGGAAGCGAGACACGGCTCATCTCAGACGACTTCATCTCTGAAATGTTTGGTTGTTTCAAAATGACTTGTAGATCTCCAGGACTACAATGATATCTGGGAATGCCCTAAACCTGTCCCCAAAATGGTGCCTCCAGGATCAATCGGCCCTCCTTTTGTAAGAAGGCCATCACTTGGCCTCAAGCTGGTGGGCCCCATCTTCCAATGACATGACAATGTAAATGTAGATAAAAACTCTCATTCCATCTCATTCCCATACATATCATATCACAAATGGAATAATATGGCATATACATATACATGCATATACTACCATTTCTGTTTGATGAAGCTGCAGTAGGTGTACTGCACTGAATGTGTTTCAATCATTCGTGGTGCCAAAAGCGTCGGCATTTCTGAGCCTCAGACCTTCAAAATGTTTGCTGCAAATGGTCACGACCTGGATATCATTCATCCAAAAGTGACATGACACTGTCTTGACTGTATACCAAAGTCACCCCAAATTCCACTCCTGATTGGCCACCCACAGATTTGCCTGTGAATGGAGGCGCTTAATACAAATACACCCAAACCTCCTAAACTAGGCAACTATAGCGTCTAAGAAGGCCAGGGTTTGGCAAATTCCCTTTTTGATGCAGCTGCGCCAAGGACAATGTGGTGCCTCAAATGATTGCCATTCACACTTGACAGCCATTGTCTGAGTGTGCAACTAACGCCACTCCTGGTGAAGCGAAACTGTCTAACAGTCACCAGGACGACAAAGCGTTCGCATAGATTGGTTCGCATAGATTGCTCTTTTCGTTCTGGACGCAAGTGGAAATGACAGCAAAGCATGTATCCTCACTCCTCCAAAAAAACGCATTCCAAACTGTAAGGTCTTAAAACTATCAACAGCCACAGGCATGACGACGCAGCAGCGAACCCTTTTGGTTGGCCCTGTGCGGTGGCCAATGACTCATCTGCGCAGCCTGTACAAGCGCCACCAGCGACCCTGAGCAGTGAAGAAAACTTGGACGTGGATTCCGTGGATCATTGGGAAGTGCGAAAAACAAGGAGTGTCCCAAAAACAGACCTTACCCTCTGGTAATTTAACATAGCTATGGAAAATCACCATTATTAATGGGTAAATCCACTATAAATGGCCCATTTTCAATAGCTACGTTATATTACCAGAGGGTATCAGTCTGCCGCATCACTCAGTCTGCACTTGGCTGTGCGGTTTAGCCACTTAACAAACCCAGCCTCCTCCGGAGGTGCACCGTTAAACTCAACAAAGCGCCCCACCGGCGCTTCGCGCAAAAAGCTGCGTAAAGAAGAACTCCCCGGTGCTCGCCTGTGCTACACCTTGGTGGGACCGAAAAGGTCCAATCCCAGGTGTGGCCATCCGAAAAGGTCCAAACGCCTTCAGAGGCGACCAATGGTGACTGGTGGCGCAAGATCGATCAAGAACAAACAGTTTGAAAATTTAGGGACGCCCAACCACTGATTTGTTCATAAATTCTTCCCACTGCATTGGATCACTGAAATCAAAATCCACTAATTGATTGATTATTTAAGAATTTTAAGAGTCTTATCATTATACAGTAATAAAAGATGATATACAAGTCACATAACATGATATAAGATGACTTGAAGTAGATCGATCATGGTCAATCTCAACGACCTCATGGAATAAAATGATGCGCCAAGGCGCCGATGCCACATAAATCGAAGGCGCCCTCCAGGTTCTTCCGATGCCCCGGCGACTTGATCCAGCCCTCGGAGATTGTGGAGGATTGGGGTAGCATGGAAAAGCCTGGATAAGCCATCCGAGAAATGATAGAAATGCATAGAAATGTCATGAAATGTCAGTCTGAAGGGTTTGGACATGTTGAATCTTTGAAATTTGGAAAGGTGTTGAAAGCATAGAATGGAATTTATTGCTGGTTTCAACAGGCCTTACAAATATGATGGCAGTTGAAGGGCATCGCGGATTGCATATGGGAAATTGACTTTCCGGGAAAGGTTACTGCAGCCAATCAAGTCCGAGTGGCCTCAACTGCTACGCGTGCTGTATCTGATACACCTCCATTGTACGCCAAGTTCCTTGGCGAAGCAGAGCCATCTTCTGAACTCACGCAGAGTTGCACGCAATTGCAGTGCTTTAACAATCGCAAAGGTGCGCATTCAACATCTTGACAAATCCCGACCTCTCTGAGGTATCTGAATCAACTAAGAACATGCAGTTCCCACACTGTGCAGGCACGCAAAGTCGCTCAGAGTTTTTTCCACCTTGAGTAGCCACACTGCAGAAAACAGTCTAAGCATACAGTGCGACACGCGCTGGCAATTGCCCGCTGAAATTAAAACGTTTCGTCACTCCCAGGGAATCGCCAGCTTTGGGAGACCCAACAAGGAGTGCCTAGGAAGCGCTTGTGGATACTTGTGGACACAACAAAAATCAACAAGGTTTGACCAAAATCCAGCAGCAAAACAATCACCACCACAACTGGTTGGTGGTTTCAACCTGTTTCAACCTGTTTCAACCTGTTTCAACCCCCCTGGTCCAAACATGTCCAAATATGTCCAAATATGTTGGTCAATGGGGATCATCAATGATCATCCCAGGTTGGATGGATAACAAAATGCCAAAACACACCCATCACAAATCTGCCGAGCCAAGGCACTGAAGGGGACATGGCTACAGACCATCCCATGCGCCATCGGCGCGAACCAGGGTGAGCTATGGGTGCCGAGTGACCTAGGAATAGGAGCAATGAACAAAACACATTGAAACACCAGTCCATGTGGGTGTTATACTTTGCAATCCAAAAGTTTTCTCCCTGAAAGTCCCCCCATGGCGCAAAGATGTGCAAAGGTTTGGCTCGGGACATACCCATGTTTCGGAAAGATGCAGCCGCTGCCACTGGAAAAGCAAGGAAACGCCATGAAACGCCGGAAATGCGACCAAGCAGCCACTTGGATCATCATACACATAGACGGAGCCCTTCTCCTTAGCGACAGCTTCCCGATATGGCAATGGGATGGGGCAAACACGTCACGCCAATGGTCACTGATAACATCTAAACAACGACCAAAACCCATCACGAAGACCCATCATGACTTTTCAAGCCATATCTCACTAGAGGGCATCGCTCTCCTTTCCCAGCTTTCTCGCATGCGCCATCAGCATGCCATCATTATCATATCGCATCCACATCCCTCAATCGACATCAACCAGCATGGTGATCCAACATCAACCAACATCACCATGCCATCTTCATATATCCCATGTTTATACAGAAGCAATACATGCTCTCTAGTGGACATGAACACAGCTTCATCTGTAGCTTAAGCTTTAATGTGATTACAGTTTTGACAAAAAAAACAATAAAAAAAGTGCACTCCCACAGCGTCCTGCTCTCTATTAATAATACATATCATATATTATGATATATTTAATATGCATTTATTTATTTATTTATTTACCCTCTGGTAAACTAACATAGCTATTGAAAATGGCCATAGAAATAGTGGATTTACCCATGAAAAATGGTGGATCTTTCCATAGTTCTTGGTATGTTTACCAGGCCGGGTATACTATCCCAACATCCCATCCACCAAGGAACATCATCCCTGAAGGGTGCCCCAACTGCCAGCTGCTTTCCATTCGAGGCGATGGACCAGCCGAAGCGACCCCAGGCTTTGGCTGGGAAGCGCAGCTCCTCTGGGGCTTAAAGGCTGACCCGGTGCTGGCCCTGGCCATGTCATAACCCCAAACAAAAGATCAAACACTTATGGAAACTTGGAGGTGGTGACAATACATGACAACATATGTGACAATATATGATTAATATATACATATATGACAATATATATATATATGTGAAAATATGTGACAACATATGACACTATATGACAATGTGATGTATTGAGATGTTATTTATTCTATCATGCCACACACACACACACACACCAAAAAAACGGAACAACTTCTTCGTCTTTCATGATTTCTGTGGTGACAGTAGTGTGACGTTCAAAGTCAATTTGGTGGACTCGAGTCAGGGTCCCCCAATGATTACCATCTGCTGCATGCGCTCAGTACTTTTTCGCAGCTTCAAAGGCTGGAGTCGCCGTGATCTGCATCTCTCCCCACAGGAGAAACCAAAGAACCAATAGCTGGAGACATCCTCAACGCCAGAAGAGGCCAGCAGCATGCACCTGATGAAGCATAGAGGTTTCTACATTGCCGCGAGAATCACAATATGGTTTTGTCTGAAAATAATGTATACCACCAAATTTGCATTTCAATATATGATGATTAACTTTAACTATGAAATTTGGGTGCATGCTCTATTTTTTCAGCCAAACCGATAATATTGGAATGACACATTGACACATTGGAAGCACAGCCTTGTCGATCATGACTGCAGCAAATCCTTGAGAGCTCTCTCGCACCAAGGCTAAGAACTCTGCTGCAGCGCGTTCCTCGTCTTCCTCCTGGATTGTTCTTAGCGGAGCCCTGTGATTTTTGTGCATCTCAACGTGGGATGGAATTGCAACATATTGGGCAACACCTGGATCATTCAACTGATCATTCTGAATCTTCCTTACGCCTCCTGGTTTCCTGCCATAAACATCCACCTCCCGAAGTCGCCATAAATCCCAATCAATTTCCTAAAATCATTTAAAATAGTCCCATATATTCCCATAAATCATCATAAATCATCATAACCTCCATGAAATATCATGAAATGGTCACCTTTTATTCCCTTTATGACCCAGTTTTCAGCTTCGCTCCTCCACGCGCAGCCGTTCCTGGACCCCGGCCACTGCGGCCATGGGCTGCTGCGCCAGTTTGGCGCAGCCTGCGCCGCCCGAGCCCACCTGCAACAGCGCCGCAAAGAGCTGGGCGAAGGGACGCAGCGCCAAATAGGCGCGCTTTGCCAATTTGAAGCCTCCAATGGCAGAAACTCACGGCCGGAAACTCACCATAAACTTCTGGAGGTGATGATTCTTGATGATTTTTGGGCCAAAAAAAGATGGTGGGATGGGGGGTAAACTTCTTGCCAATTCAAGTGCTGAGATGAATGCTGATGAATGGTGATGGATGGGTGGTTGGGAATTCATTGCAATTGGTGATAGTTCAGGATAGCTTATGATAGTTCATAATAGTATCTGCATGTTGAAAATGGGGATTGATTAATATGCTCATATGTGCCAATTACCTGGTAAACGAAGCGAAAAAGACTGGCAAGATTAACCAATATGATCCAATATGCATTCTTGTGTGATGGTTGATGATTGGGTTTACCACTTAAGAAAGGTTGATTTCGTGGATTTGAAAGGTCTGAAAGGCTGGGAACTGGTTTATGGAACAATTGTGTGAGAACATGTGATAACTATTGACAACTCCTCTTGAAAGGTCTGAAGCCTCCAGTTGAGGGAGTTGAGTAGCCTGAGTAGCGATCAAATATATGGAATTTATGAGACAAAACTTGCCCTGAGATGTCGCATGAGAGTGGTGTTGCAAACTGGGGAGCTTACAACTGTCCGGTTCGCATCCCCAGAACCGGTTCGAACCAAGAGACACTTGTTGAGTCGTTTGCTGGCGATCAAGGCTTGAGCAATCTGTGCCGGGAGCCGCACTGGTGGCGAGAGAGGTTTAGGATCATCTCCCAGGACGAAGCCAAAATCGATGTGGAAAAGATAGCCTGGCGCACGACGCAACAGGTGCCAAGAAGTTCCTTGTAGTTCTTCAAGTTCAAAGTCAAATAATTGCTTGAAACATCTTGAAAACCAGCAGTTGCTAGCTCAAACTCGCGGACATTAGAGTGGCTCCCTGTGGCTCCTTTCTGACCTTTTTCCTTGCTACCCCGTGACCAACAGCCCAGCTACGGCCCCAACCTGAAGGTGTCAAGCAGATGTTCTCCAAATGTCGGTCACCGATGCCCAGGACATAAGTCACCACGCAGGAGGCTGCAACACTTCCGCAGAGGTTGTCCATGACCTGGGTCGCCCGGAATGGGGCAAAGATCCAAACAGTCGTGCAACGCTGATCATCGAAAAGGCCGACAATAGCTGACAACTTCTCTGGTTGGTGGTTTCAACCCCTCTGAAAAATATTGGTCAGATTGGATCATCATCCCAACTATTGGGGAAAATAAAAAATGTTCCAAACCACCAACCAGTTCTGATTGATTGGAAGGCTAGGTTTTTTTGGGGCATTTTGGCGGCAAAGGCGGCCATTCGGCTCCAAGTTCTTGCAAAACTACGAAATGATGTTGAAATAATGAACCGGAAACCATCTGAAAACCAAGTCGCTGATTCCACTGTCATGGATTTGGGCTTATGCTGTGACAGCCACGCCATGACATTCCCTCTGGATTGTCGCAGAACTTCCGTCAGGCAAGTGGAGTGCGGAACAAATTTCACCTTGGCCCAGGCATGCCCAGGCAATGGTGAAACAACCAAAGAAATTGTAAAAATACCCAGCAAATACCCGGTTTCTTTGCAGGCAAAACCAGTGTACATCATAGGCTTAGAAAGAAAATGCTGATGCGAAGCAACGAAACGTCCTGTAGTTGTGTTTCTGAAAAGTCAGCAAGCAACTGCAGTTTTGCCATTGAGCCGTGTCTGATTCAGACCCTGAAGAGTATGGCAAGGGACGTAGCCAGCATTGGGCGTCACCGCCAACACTCGGAACTCTGCCAAATGCAGCAGCCTTACCTGGGGAGTGGGTCTTTCGCCGCGGGCGGATACCCTCATCAAACATGCCAATGGGAAATTCCCCATGTAGATACATTTCCAATGAGATCTCCATTTATGGGAAATTTCCATGGATTTCCCGGGATGTAATGTTCCCTGAAGAATCCAAAAATATCGAAAAATAACACCACTGGAGGATCAAGTCTGATCAAATCACATCTTCAGGCAGCAGGTGTGCTTGCCAAACTCGCCCCATCAACGACATCAACCTCAGAAACTCAGAGTGTAAGGGATGCAGGTCAGTGCTGTTGACCAGCTTTGCAATTAAAGTGTGCAAGCGAGGATCTCAAGCATCAGCTGGTCTTGCCGCAAATCATCACCCACCTTCAGCAGGTATCCTCAGCTTGGTGGTTCCCAAACTTAAGCTTCAGGGTACCTGAAAAAGACCGAAAACATCCGAAAATGACAACTCATAACTTGATGCTTTGGGAGGAAGCTCCTGCAAACAAGCAGAATCTGATGTTTGCTGTATTCTTCTGTGAGCTGGGTGACAACATGCAACTGCTAAGACCAAGGGTCTTTCATTCACCTCGTTGTCCGCATGACTTGGAGATGCAAATTCTGCAGCTGCCAGAGGACTTTGCCTGGCTCTCTGCATTCTGCCTCGGCTCACCGGCAAATTCTTCAGCTGGGGCAGCAATTGTCTGAAGATGTCTGAAGCATCCGGAAGGGTTTGAAAGTCAGTTGGGCCGGCAAACAGCCTATGAAACGGAAGCGCTCACAGAAGAATCACAGTTACATCATGTATCATCATGTTACATCTTCAAAGATCAGCTAAAACATATGAAACATCATGGAACCCTGGACTGGTCACTCAATTTCATCACCGGATTTCATGACTGCCATTGACTGCCTGAAATTGGACACTTCGAAGCCCGGGCGCACACCAACATCACAGGCGCCTGCTTGGAAGGGAGCACTTCACTCTCCTCCACCACAGTGCCACAGAAGAGTGCCGTGGGATCCACTGGGAGGGAGACCTGGATGGCAGGTCCAACAAAGATGTGGGTTTTCCAACTGGAAAGATATGGAACCACTGAAATTCACTTGGACCTCAGGTGGGTTGTTCTTCCATCTGTCAGGTGCAGCAAAAAACTGATTTGATGGTTTCATATGGTTTCCATCCAAGCCTGCAAGCGATTCCCAAGGTCATCACGGGGTGACAGCAAACAAATAGCCTGCTGATCCGTTGTAACCTGGCACCACGGCTCCAGGGTTCAAAAGAAGGACGGGGTCTGCCTTCCCAACGCCCGGTAGAGTGTTGTCAACCCTAATTTTCAACAACATCACCCATAGGATCCATGTATGGTATATATGCTAACATTTGGGGTATATTGATGGTAAATGTCACCATATATAGCATACATGGATCCTATGGGTCATGGCATCTGTCACAGATGCAGAGATTGGAACACCCAAATCGTCATAATTTTGCCAAGTAGCATGCAAGGATGCTTCATCTTCCGCCGTGACATCATCTTTGGGCACCCGATCCCGTGGTTCTTCGCTCAAGCGTTTCAGCACTTCCCGGAGGAAGTTGGTCTTCACCGCGGCACCCCCACCGGAGCGCTGCTGCTCAGTGTAGAGCACCATGTGTTGGCGCCACACTTCGCGCTGTCGGTAGATGTCTTGCCGTGCCTGGACATAAAAATCCTCCAGAGGCTGATTTTATGGATGAGAATGGCAGAAATCTGGGGGACTTGCTGGCAAAAATGGCCTAGTTGGCGCCTGCAACCATCCACAACAGTGATAACTAGATTTGGCAGTGGGATTAAATGCCCAACGCAGCTATTTAAAGAATATTCAAACAACCAGCCATATCATTAGATCAAATATGATCAAATAATCACAAGCACACCAGTTCGAATGTCCTCTTGATGGTTTGTGCAAACCGAATGGGAGGCTGTCCTGACCCGCAGTGGCCCCAGCCAGCAGTATCTGCACCAGAGCGAAGCGAACTGAGCGATAAGTACCTTGGTCCGCACCCAGCAGGATCTGCACAAAAGTCAACAAGAACAACACATGGATGGCATAGGCAAACAGCACCAAAGAGTTCAAAGATGTTCAAAGTTTGTCCCATGCGAGGCACTTGTTTCCGACTGATGCCCCAGTTTTCTGTCGACCTCCTCATTCGAAAGACCTAAGCCCGGACAGGCGGGAGCTGAGGGAACCCGAAAGCTGAATCCAGACTGAGGAAACATGCAAATATCAAATGAAGTCTAAATGTAGGATGGAACATGCCATACATGCCAAGTATCGTCAACTAGCTCACATTATTTGAGAATAACTATTTCAGAACTTTGTGTGCAGGATACATCACTATGCATGCAGTAATTCAATGTAATTCAAACCTGCTACTCCAAGCAAGACACACACCAGGGACCAGTAGAGGTCACAAATGAAATCCCTCTGCTCCGTGATCTCCGCATATTCCACCAGAAATTCCAGCAACGGACGTCGCCATGGCCAAGTGCTGCCAGTCGAAGGCACTCTGCGCTCCATTGGCCATTCGGAGGTATGACAATCCCAGCGCAGGGCAGCTGCCAGTTGAGGCAGGATCAGCTTCAAGTCCTCGTCGATGTTGCAGGGTTCATTTGATCTATTTGGATCAACCTATTAGGCACCACAGGTGCCTGAAAATGGGATGGTTTAACAACACCACAGCTGACCAAAATCTGCGGAAACCTGAAAAAAAATTGACCTCTGGCCCAGAATAGGTGACTGGGTTGGTTCGTAGCAAGCAAGCTTTGGCTTGCTGATATTTGCAATCACTGTCCGATTGAGTACCCGTACCCGGCCGCCCAGCCTGATGCATGCCACTTTGCTCCTCAACTCTTCTCCAAATCTTGCCATCCGACCATCGAAGGATGTGACCATCGAATGTGCCATGGCGTCCATCTGACATCTCCTTGTGTGAGTGATGCAACTGTTCAACCAGCAATGCCTGACTGGTGGTTTCAACAAACCAGCAATTTAGATTTGTAAAGCGTGACTGGTGGTTTCAACATGTTTCAACATGTTTCAACATGTTTCAACCCATCCCGCCCATCCCACTCATGCAGTTCTGGCCATTCCTTGCAACGGAAAATCATAAATAGCCGAATGAAAATTAGCATGCTGTAGCAGGCTGTTTGCAACTGGAGTTCCAGGTGCCCTTTGCTCACACTTCCGAGCACATCCTCCAGTGTCTCAGCTTTGACAATGCCATGGTCGCTCACTTGCAGGCTGTGCTCTCCACCGGCTTCCTGAGGCTGTGACCCCACTACTCGTTACTCGCCACTACTTGCCCTCACAGAAGGCTTTGATTGCATCATGTTGCATCCTTTCCCCATTTTCCCCCCACATTGATGCACCCAATGTATCCCAATGTAACATGTATGGACCAAGCATTAGCCGGAGGGGCTTCAAACAAGGAAATTTGGTGGTTTGTTTTAAGAAGGAAAAACTGTCTGAAGATTTTGGGCGAGCGTCATCGGTATATATTCCCTCCCAGGGTAGGGCATGCAGCCACAGTTCATCAAGGATGGAGATGACGATCCTTGACCGATTCCTGAGGTTCGTCATCCCGGGGATGAAAATGGAATGTGTGAGACAGCTGCTGAGTTTCTCCTTGTTGGCCCTTGCAACTCGACAGAATCTTCATATGATGTGCTTTCTTGAGTGAATTGAGTGAATACTTCATGTTACAGTATCCGATTATCGAATCCCCTGGAGATTTTATTGCTATGAACTGACCCAACATGAACTCCTGGCTGACCCAATCCTTTTCCAGCCATCCCCAGCCATCCCCGAGCCAGCGCCATAGCGATGGCTAAGCCATAGGTTCTTGGGATGGTGAACTTTGCTCAGCAGCAGAAGTAGTTCGAAGATCCCTTCCAGTCCCCGCAGCTGCCGCTGATGAGTCGCATCGCCATAGTTGGATCCAACTCGGGTGGTCTCCTGGGATGTTCCCCGGCCCTCTGGTTGTGTCGGATGAGCTTGGATCCCATAATATGTTATTATCTTATATCATCATACTATATATATATATATATATAAAAAACATATATATATATATATATATATATTATTATATATTCATATAACTGTGTATATATATATATATATAATAATTAACATATATATTGTATACATATATGAGTGGTCAT
>Ga0126342_10011360_pt1 | contig 15907 bp, 18 predicted proteins | sample Cyp1metagenome_FD_92528 | JGI IMG/M metagenome (GOLD analysis project Ga0126342, IMG submission 92528) | Coral microbial communities from Lord Howe Island, Old Settlement Bay, Australia - Cyphastrea 1 metagenome | ecosystem: Host-associated > Invertebrates > Cnidaria > Coral ... | reverse complement strand
ATAGACATAGATAGATAGACATAGATCTATAGACATAGAAAGATAGACATAGATAGATAGACATAGATCTATAGACATAGAAAGATAGACATAGATAGATAGACATAGATCTATAGACATAGATCTATAGACATAGAAAGATAGACATAGATCTATAGACATAGAAAGATAGACATAGAAAGATAGACATAGATCTATAGACATAGAAAGATAGACATAGATAGATAGACATGGCTACGGTGTCAGTTGCGACCCCTCAGAAAACACACTTTTTTTCCAGGCTCTGACGACATAGCGTGGTATTCACAGTGTTTTGCAACGGTCACTCCCAACTTACGACTTGAAACTTAGTGACCCTCCTGAGGCGGGGGAGTCATTTTCCTTTTTCACTTTTCATATTGTTTTTTGCAAGGTATTTTGACAATATTGAATAGAATTTCCCGGGGATGCTTTATTTAGTCGCAAAATTTGGCCAGCTTTCCCAAAAGATTCCGCATCTTACATCCAGCGTTGTAACGAAAAATGAAGCCTTTCATCATATCCAACAACCGGCCGCACACTCGACGATCCTTGGGATCACGTGTGCGGATTTGAGGAGAGACATAGCGCGGTCCTTTTCAAATTCCAAAATCAAGTGAGCTTCGTCCGGGACACCATGTGAGGGATCAAAAAACCCACTATATTCCAAAAATTCTTTGCCGCTCATCACAAGCCAAAGAGTTGCCGGTCGCAGAAAAGTTTTAACATCCAAAAGAAAATCCCAGGCCACACATCCGGTGCAGCGCAATGCAAACAATAAAGTCAAAGTCTCAAACAATTCGACATTGGACAGCATCTGTCAGATCTATGGGAAAGGCCGCGACATCAATTTTGAGCCATGTCTCGGATGATCAAATTCTCACTCTTCACGCGACATGACATCTTGTCTCACAGCCCGTGTCAAATCCAAATGGCAGAAACATGTTACAACGTTTATTCCAGTCGATGAGCACATACTTTAAGGCCTCTCTACTCACCCAACCCCCAACCCACCAGAGACATCTTACGACGTAGCATCAAGTCGGTGGGCAAGTGCAAGAAATGTGGCATGACTTATGTATGTATATGGATGAAGCGCAAGAGAGCGTACAGTACTGTTGCATCACATTGCATCACGTATGTGTGGACGAACCAAAGACGTTATTATCCCACCCCACCCTCCCACCCCCCCACCCGAAACACTCAATGCGTGACAAGATCCCAGAAGCTGAGGCATGTACATGAGGCAGCAAGGAAAATTCGCAAATTCGGAGGGGTCGTTATCAACGCCGTTGGCATAGACATAGATAGATAGACATAGACATAGATAGATAGACATAAATAGATAGATAAACATAGATAGATAGACATAGATAGATAGACATAGATAGATAGACATAGATAGATAGACATAGATAGATAGGCATAGATGGATAGACATAGATAGATAGACATAGATAGATAAACATAGATAGATAGACATAGATAGATAGACATAGATAGACATAGATAGAAAATCATAGTTAGACATAGATAGACATGTTTAGACATAGATAGAAATATTTAGACATAGATAGACATAGATAGACATAGATAGACATAGATAGACATAGGTAGACATAGATAGACATAGATAGACATAGGTAGACATAGATAGACATAGATAGACATAGATAGACATAGATAGATATAGATAGATATAGATAGATATAGATAGCGATAGATAGAGATAGATAGAGATAGATGGAGATAGATAGAGACAGATAGAGATAGATAGAGATAGATAGATAGAGATAGGTAAAGATAGATAGAGATAGGTAAAGATAGATAGAGATAGGTAAAGATAGATAGAGATAGGTAAAGATAGATAGAGAGATAGATAGAGATATAGATCGAGAGATACATAGAGAGATACATAGAGAGATACATAGAGAGATACATAGAGAGATACATAGAGAGATACATAGATAGATATAGATAGATAGAGATGGATAGAGATAGATTGAGATAGATAGAGATAGATGAGATAGCCAGAGATAGGTAGAGATAGGTAGAGATAGGTAAAGATAGACAGAGATAGACGAAGATAGTTAGAGATAGATAGAGATAAATAGAGATAGATAGAGACAGCTAGAGATAGATAGAGATAGGTAGAGATTCAAATAGAGATACAAATAGAGATACAGATTCATACATTGCATTGCATTGCATTACATTGCACTGCATTGCATTACATTGCATTACAATGCATTACATTGCATTACATCGCATTAAATTGCATTACACTCCATTATATTGCATTACATTCATTACATTGCATTACATTGCATTACATTGCATTACATTGCATTACATTGCATTACATTGCATTACATTGCATTACATTGCATTACATTGCATTACATTGCATTACATTGTATCATATCACATACAGACCTACAAACATGTACACACATAGACACATACACGCATACATACGTACATGCATACGCACATGCACACATACAAGCGCACCCGCATACATTCATCCATGCATTCATGCATGCATACATACTTTTAGTACATTTCATTCCATTCGATTCCGTTCGGTTCCATTCCATTACATATATACATACAATTGCAGACAGACAGACAAACAGACATGCAGTTAGACAGACAGGAAAACCGACAGACAAACAAACAGCCAGCCAGCCAGTATGATATACACATCATACAAAATCAGGTATGTATATATATATATATTTATACTAATCTATATTATATGTATAATTTATTTACTGATTTAAATGATTTATTGTATTTATTTTACTTGATCACATGTTACACAATGTGACCACCAGTTTGACATCGACTGGCCTTCTCGCGGCTCATCCGCGCCAGTTGGGAGCTCGGCTCGATCTCAGGGAGTGCTCGCACTTCTGGAGACTGGAGACTTCTGGCTTCAGCAACTTAGTAAATATAATGTATATATAGTATTATGTGTATATATATATATTTATATTTATATATATTTATTTGTTTATTTATATATATATATGTTTTATTTGTTTATCTATTTATTATATATATATTATCTATGTGTTATTACATATATACTATCCATGTATTATATATCATATATATATATTGTCATATTATATTATATTACATTATATTATGTTATATTATGTTATATTGTATTATTATATATATAATATTTTGTATATATTATACTATATATATTATATATATATTATATTATATTACATACATCATATATATATATATATCAAATATAATACTATATATATAATTATAATATAATATATATATATATATATTATATTATACTACATTATATATACTATATATTCAATATTATGTTGTGATATGTTAGGTTCACATGGGTTCATATAGATTCACATAGAGTCATATTCCATAACAGTCCCACATTACTGTTTATTTCTGCTTACACTATGTATGTACCTCTATATCTCCAGAACGGGATTTTCGCTCCAGAACCTTTAAATTTCGTGTAGGTCTCAGTCCCCTCAAGTGCATAAAACATCGATATTTGCCGTGTTTTGTGGTGGTTTTCTTCCAAAAACTCACTCCTCCACGGCCGCGCTCTCTACATCCTATCTCCATGTATATTGGACTTATTTATACGTACTGTATACTGGTTGAATTGAGAGATATGTCCCAACAACTCTCAAGCCAATGCACACTTGACCTTGCTTTCCCTCCCGTCCTAACCTGCAAGATTTCTCCAAGATGTTTTTAATATCTTCTTATCCTTGTTTGTACAATGACTCACAACAACCCTGATCCGAGGAGCATCTCTCAGATCCCAAAGCCGCACTGTGTGATCCTGCACATGAGGTGAATGATACTCCAAGGAAATCATTGAAAACAACCGAACTATGTGAACACTGAACCCCTCACAGACTGTCACAAGTCAACTAAGTCAGGATTATCTTCGACTACTTCCATGCTTACTGGCATTTGGTCAGCGGCCGAAATGAATTTAGAAGCACCGACAGCCTTCACAAACTAACAATGACATCAATCCACGAAGATCATAGAGGACATACAAATTCTTTAGGACAGGAACGTCATCGATTGACTTGGCATATGCGCTCCTCACCACCTGTAGCTAGAAGTTCTGAATTTGTCGGGCAAACTGCTACAGTCGTCACCTCCAAATGCCATGGATTCAGAGAGCCGATTTCAAAGATATCCATGGCGCCGAACTGGAACATTCGTAACACATCTGAATCTGAATGATTCGCAACACTGCAGCTATGCTTCAGCATGGTTTTGCCAGTTTCCCTGTCTCTGGGCCAGCTACAGTTCCAATGTGTCCCATCAGGCGACAGTCCAGATTTCCACTGTCTGCGTCCCATACCTTCCAAAGGCGGCCATGCCATGTCCACGATAAGAACTTGAACAAATCCATCGGAAGCACATTCCATGCATCCAGAGAGCAGCTTTCTCCACGTTGATCAGTGTCCAGAAAAGGTAGAATGGGGTGAAACTGGTGGAATGCATCGCTATGAGCTCTATGATACATGACTTCAGAAACCATCACAAAGTCATAAATTTCATGTTCAGACTTTCTCCACTCCAGAATGCAGAAGGATGACAACACCATCTTTGGCTGTGTACGCTCCTTGCTTCACTGTCACTTTGAAAAGCTCACGAGCTTCTCTGTACATGTACAGTAAGCATGTGTATGCATTACATATAAATAAATGCAACATGTGGAGCATGCAGCAAGATGCAAGAATATCGGGCAATTGTACCAAAGCGTCAGAACAAGTTATATAATTGACAAAATGGAACAAGAGGCAACAAATGCTAGCAACAAACAACAAGGTGCAATGCAATATAACAAGTGACAAACGAATTTTGCTGCTTGCTAGTAATTACATGTCATGTAATAGTAGTAATATCATGTAATTACGTTGTACCTCTTTTGTGAGGCCCAAATCGTCACAGCCATTCACAGCCAGATCTGCAAGTGTGTTGCAGTCTTCAATCCACTGACTGCACGTGAAAAGGGAACAGTTGGGGACAGTGGCCTCAGAGAAATATCGAAGCCAAAGCAGCCATGGAGCATGTTATGCAATGGCAGCATATGGCAGCTGTTCATGCTCTGCATCTGGGGATGGGGCAACTACTGCAGGTTGTCCATGCAGCAACGACCTGCTGATCAAACACGCCTGTCAGGCCAAATTATGAAGATGATCCAAGCATTGAGTATTGACACAAGTGCAATGACAAGGCCTTTTCACAAGGCCATGCTATTTGATGCTATTTGATGCTGCTCCGGCGAAGACATACATATTACAGAGATTGCAATGTCACGAGCAGTGACTTCAACGAATTTTCGCAAGCTGCTGCCTGTGAAAGATCAAGCCAGAAGCCGCGTTTCAGCTTCTATGGCTAATTATGATTGTAGCTTATTCGCTTCTCATAGTACTCGAGTCTGCAAAAGTATTTCATCGTATTTCTCTGAGGGGCTGCTCAAACAACAAATGAATAAGAACAAAGTTCAAAAGTGCGGAAGCGAACTGAAGCGAACTTCCTTTTTGGATCCTACAATTGGATCCTTTTGGGTCCTTCCTTTTGGTTCTTGTGGCAGGTGACACTCATCTGCCTGGGGCGCATCAGCTCGCCGACAGGTCGAGCCCCACGAGATGACCGGATCGATCAAGACTTGATCAAGATCCAGACTGATAGCGACATAGACTGATCTCTGATCTAGACTGATCTAGACTGATCTAGACTGATCGAGAGTCGAATCTAGACGATGCGTCGCAGCTCAGAGTTTGCCCACGGAGTTCAGGGTCGATTGATGTTGATTGATGTTGATTTGCCTCTGATCGCACGTTCTGTGAGGCTTTACCCAATCCCTGCTGTGGACTTGGGATGGCCAGTCCCAGCCAGAGGCCCAAATTCCCCTACCCCCCGGAAAAAAAAGAAACAAGTCAGAGTCTGGTGAAAACAAGTCCTGCTCGTTTTACACCACTGTTCAAACGTGTCTCAAGCTGTGCAACAAGATCCTTGCCTGAGTACTCTTCTGCTGCGCGTAGCCTTCAAGCTGTGCTATCCCGTTGTCATTCTTGTTAAAACATGAACACAGAAATCAACAAAAATCTGCATCCTGAGAATTTGTTTCCAAACTCACCTCAAAAAACGAGAAGGCTGGCAGAGCCATTCAAGAAAAGGCTGCGAATGCAAGGACTGGCAAGTCTTCCCTGCTTTGTCGTGCTCTACAGCTTTTGCAGCCTAGTATAGCCTAGTGCATCCTAGTGCGCTTTTTCACTGTACTTGAAATGCGGTCTCACCGTTGATGACTCTCGCCTTGTGCAGAAATCTTGCGGCCCCAAAGATGGGGTTGAGAGACCCAGCAGGAATCGTCATCCATCGTCATCCTGCCACTGGACGCTTCCCTGTATTTATGTAATAAATGTTAATAACCATGGCCACCCTTTTTACTGCCGTCAAATGAGAGCATCGCCAATTCCAAGACCAAACTGATTCGAGGCAGGCACAATATCGCAATGAAACTCCATGCATGCAACCCTACCCTACCTTCCTGAGTCTCTCCTGTGGAAGGTCCCTTCATGTTGTTTTCGCATGAACTCCGCACTTGTCGTACGTATAAACATATGCATCCAGAAATGTTTCTGAATAGTCATCTCTAAAATTCTCTAGGCAGCTGCAGCTGCGAAGTTGTCTTCAAAATTGGATCTCGCACGCCTTCTATGGCGGCTTGTGCCGTTGACGTTTTAGGAGGCTTTTCCTGGAAGTCTGGCCGTTGAAAAATGCAAAGGTGGTGGTGGGCACTATTATAAAATAATATACAGGACTCTAAAGGGTCAAAGTTTCCACAAGCGGGAAAAGAGCCTGAGATGCTCACGGCTTTCCCTCGACAGCACCTGACATTGGCTTCTCTCCTTCAGTTTCCTGGCGCATCACTCTTGCAATGTGGGCTATAAAATCTTCAATAATACTGCGATCCGAAAGGGATATTAAAGATATTTAAAGAAATATGTTAAAGATATTTAAAGATTGTCAACACCTGTCCGCAAGCTGTGCTGAATATGCTTGAGGCCTCCTGATCAGGACGTTTTGCTGGAATTGAGCGTTTTTCCGAGCCTGAGTCGAGAGAAAAAAGCAACGCCTTTCCAAGGTTCTTTGAACAATTGCTTTCTCAGACCTACTTATTGACCAAGATGTTCATAGATTTCTTGACTTTGTTGCAGTTGCTTTTGAAACTTGCTTCGATTTGATTTCCTACCTCATTTTCTGCGTCCACAGCTCCAGGCCTGGTGCGGAGTCTTCCCGACTGGCGCAGTCATTCAGGAAACGAGGGCCGATCTCGAATGTCATCAGCACCAAAAGCTCCACAGTACTTACATGTACTTACAGTATCTTACAGTACTCTGAATTTCTGCCCTTTTTTTATTTTGTTTCCATGCTTCTCTTGTTTCAGCTCCATGCCAAACGTGCCTTCGCTCCAAAAGAGGCAGTAGGCCTTTGCTCATGTGTCAGTTCAAATCTCTCAGGCGTTTCAAGCAAATATCAAACACCCTGATTCATTCTTTTCTTGTATAGAAAGAGTATGAAAGAACAGGAAGCAATGCATAAGGCGTTTCTAAATGGTTGCAAATGCACCTTTCAGCTTCTGATCGAGGACCAAACCACACCCCCGAGCCTCACCTGATCCCGCCTGCTTCAGGCTGTGTCTCTTCCAAGTTTTTTTAAATGAATTTCAAAGGTTTCCAGGTCTGTAGACTATACCTAGTTGAGTTGTTGTTAAAGAATGAGCGAATGACACAATTTGCACCTATCTAGAGTATATACGTAAATAGAGTAAACTTTAGTAAACACACTTATGGACTTTTGTCAGGCTTACGTTGCAATTACCGAACCTTGCTGCCAGATGCTCCGCCAGAGGTCTTGTCTTGCCATGTCATCTCTGCCTGGCACAAAGTCGTTTGAATTTAACTGAATCATGTTGAATCATGTTGAATCATTTTGAATCATTTTGAATCATTTTTGAATCATTTTGAATCATTTTGAATCATTTTGAATCGTTTTGAATCATTTTGAATCATTTTGAATTATTTTGAATCATTTTGAATCATTTTGAATCATATCTTCTCAATGGATCAAAGGCAAAACACAATGCCTCTGCAGTGACCGCAGGTCCAGCAATAGATTTGGCCGAAGATTGACCTGCCAAGCTACAAACAAATCTTGAAAAATAGGAGTCCTGGAGCCGCTACAGAATAGGACAATTCTTAGAACAATTAATGACATGGGCGGAGGAGCCCTTGTTTTGGTCTCCCTAAACCCACCTGGCAGCTTGGAACTTGTGGCTTCGCTGGCTGCTGAAATCTTGCTATCCTTGGCAAGAACAATCAGAACAATCAAAACAATGACGACACAGGATGAGACAAACCCGCTGTGACTAACTGATTGTGAGGGCTGGGATTTAAAATCCGGAATCGAACGTTGAGAAATTTAGTGCATCCGAAATTGCATCCGAAATTGCATATAGATACATATAGAATCATATAGAGACCTAAGCAAGGATGAATATTGCTCCCATCAGAAGCTTTCAAAGCATCCTCCGACATGATCAGCCATCTCTTGCATGAAAGCTTCTTTGTCAAACAACACCTTTACTCCAGAACACGATCTTTGTGGTATGTGCATGCATTTTCTGGTTCGAAATCCAGCATGTGGAAACTACGCTCCGATTCACACTGGTTTCTGCATTCAGCATCCTGTATTAAATCTCAAGCGGCTGGCACTCAAATGCCAGCCAGACCCTCCGCAATCCGCTGGCTGCTTTTCTGGAGAGGTTTATAGACATCAAAATGTACAGTACTGTGTATATACTTCCTTTCTCCAAATAAAATTCCTACAGAACAGCAATGAGGTTCTGGCCGGTTCACTGCCAATGGATCCATTTCCTTTTCCCTGTGGAGTCAAGCAAATGCCAAGATCTTAAATCATTGCACTGTTGCGATCTGTTGCGCAAGTGTCAAGTTCCAAAATGGCTCACATTACTCGTTGAGGTCTCGGCCAATGGCACCTTCACCCAGCTGGGCCCTTCCTGCCGGACTAGGCACTTCTGGATGAGACAATGCCGTGCAAGAATCACTAGAAATCAAAATGATCACAAGAAACTGAGCCAATCCTTCTGCACCCTTTCCAATTTCATGAAAGAAATCCAAGTGCTCCTTTTGAGCCTCCTTTTCCTCGTACACCCCTGCCAAGACCTTTCCAAGATCAGTCTTTTTTTGTGAGGAGGCTGCAAATCCATCTCTGCTGGCAGGGGGAAACTGGTAGTAAGAGGACTTGCCTGTAGATTGCGGTCCCAGTCAGCTGCAAAAGACCGTAAAAGCTCTACCTGGAATCACTCCGTCGTCTTGCTTGCAGCCCATCAATCATTTTCGCGGTTGTAGAAAATCACCAAACAGTACAGCATTGAACATAGACAGTGAACTTCTTGAAGCTTCAAGCAGAACCTGCCTCATTTTGCAGGAGAGAACTGAGTCCTTTCGTTTTTGTAGCGTCTTACTGCAGACTGCCACTACGTGCCACTACAAACGGCTCAGGGACGGATTGCAATCTGGTGACAAGCAGTCCTGCAAACCGTCGACAGGAGGATTGGAAACGCGAGAATGCCGTACTTTTTGCTGCACCCTGCAAGGCATGATCGGCTGTGAAACAAAGTGAAGTTCTGTATGAGTGTGCATCAGCAGGACTGTTGATAATTCAAAGCGAACTACAGTAATGGGACAAAGCTGAATCGAGCGTAGTGCAAATGCAACTGAAAGCGATGTCTGAGGAGGTGTGTCCGCCTTGTCATCGCTCTCTGTCAGTTGCTTCGCTGCCTTGTATTGAACCGTGTAGAATCACAAAGAACAACAAACTTACGCCCTCAAATCGGTTCGAAATCACCAAGAGTCACCGTTGTTTTCTACTTTCTTGTTCTACCTTCACCATCCTTCACCATCTTTCACCATCTTTCACCATCTTTCACCATCTTTCACCTACCGTGCCATTCCACTTCCTCTTACATGATCTTACATTGTACATGGACCATGTTGCGACATCGCTGCGGAGGCTGTGGAATGCTGTGGATACCCTGCGTATCATGAAAGGGAGGCCTCATGGACACGCTGTGTCAGTGATTCCATGCAGAGCTGCCCAGAGCATTCCTGGCAAGGCATTGCCTTCAACAGCCATATGTCTTGATGCATACTATATTAACTGTTATATATGTATGCAGAATCATATATAAATAAACTATATATATATACATATGTATATTATCATTATATAATTTATTATATATAGACATAATATATATATAACTATGAATATATAAATAACCATATAGTACTTTTGAAAGTATAATAAAGTATATACTGTATGTATAGTATATTATATATATACACATATTATAAATATATCGTGAGCTATCCAGATAAAAGAAATGTTTGCAAATGTTTGCAAAATGTCGGCCAAAGATTGCAAGCTCTTGTTGCACTCGATGTCTCAATGTCGTTCAACAATCGTTCCTTTGCCTTTACATCAATAATCAAGCCTGCGGGATCTTTGGAATCAAGGTGCACTGCCTCAAAGCCAATTCTTGGAAATAAGGACACTTGGGCCGCCCATTAAAAAGCCACGAGTAGGCGAGCATGAGTTCCCAGCGGTACAATCTCAACCTGTCGCATTTTGACTTCGATCCATTTGATTCACATGATTTCACATGGTTCCGAGATCTCCAAGATCTCCAAGCATTCAACAAATTTCAACAAGATCGGAAACATGGCTGAGAATGGCTGCGATATGTTGAGAATTGTTGAGATATCTGACTTTCCAGGACTTTCGAGGACTTTCCGAGTGCACCTCCACTGGCTCAAGATCTCCCGACGAAGGCACAACTCGGAATCCACTCAGTTGACACCTGAGAACGCAAGTGACCTTCATGCAGCTCTCTGTCCAAACGGCGAAAGAATCACACGCTGATGAAGCAATTTCCACACTTTCTGAAAGGCTGGCCTTAACTCTTAGAACATTTCCTTTTAACTGTTCGTCATTGGAACTACACTATCGTGCCATGTTCTCTCTCCAATTTCACGGTATGGTTGTGCTTCTCAAGGCACCAGTGGAAAGTACTGATGGAATTCCATATGTTGAATTGACTTGAATTGTAGTAAATTTGGGGTTATATTCTTTGCAGTCAGTTCGCACAAACAACTGCTGCTACCTTGGCTGTGTCAGTCTTTGGTGGATAATAGACAATCACGAATAATGCCTTCTAAATTTGTTCAATGTCGCAACTTTTGTCATATCCTCCAGGATTGTCTCTGACCTCTTTCTCGCAGTTGAAAATTCGCAGTTGTTGTACCAATAAAACTGCATAAATAATCATAAATATATAATTCTGAAACTTCAAGAAAATACCATGGTCCAAGGGCTTAAGGTTGATAGAAATGCTGATCTGATGAGACACAACCTCGCAGACTTGGGCCAAGGACAGCATTTGTAGATTTTGTTCAAACCACACCATCGGGAGACAAAGACCAACAAAGAAGCCTGGAAGCGCTGGTGATTTTCCATGATTTTCGATGGACCCATGTGCCCTTCGTGAAATGACAAGGCCAACTGGATCCAACTGGGGCAATTGCTGGAAATCAGCTCTTGATACTGCAGTTGTTGCTCCACATCCTGAGCCCGTCTGCAGGTGCTCTGTTCCAAACTGATTTTTTTCACTTCTCGACGTAGACGACATGTAGACGACATGTAGACGACATGTAGACGACATGAGGACATGGCTTTGGCTTCCGACTTGATCCGAAGGCACATCGGCTTTGGGTCGCGAAACAAACCAGCCTCACACCAACAGAACTTAAACAATGCTGAACTGGGACATCAATACCTACTCCAGTAGCGTGCCTAAAACACGAGTGGGTTTTCCAACCTGGCATCCAAGGGCATCCAACTTTCACACGCAAGACTTTGAATAGTCAAGCAGCAGAAATGGACGTGCTATCAGAATAGTGCTACATGTGAATATACACGTGTATATATATAATACATGTCTACATATGATGCATATTATGTATATATATATATATATGCGTGTGCAACGCGTGTATTTCAATTGTCATTTCCAATGTATGGAAAGCATGCAATGTATGAAATATATATATATGTGCAATAATGTATGAAGGCATGTGACGTATGTAGTGTATGCACTGTATGTACGGTATGTAACCCATGTAATGTATGTAATGTATGTAATGTATGTAATGTATGTAATGTATGTAATGTATGTGGTGACTTTAATGTGTTGACGTGTGTACTGTCTGTACTGTAATGTCATGTCATCTCATGTAATGTCATGTAATGTGTGTATGTATGCATGTCCAGGGAGGTGAGTAGGTAGGTGCGTACGTATGTGGGTATGTGTGTATGTGTGTATGTGTGTATCTGTGTAATGTGTGTAATGTGTGTATGTGTGTATGTCTGTATGTGTGTATGTGTGTGTGTATGTGTGTATGTCTGTATGTCTGTATGTCTGTATGTGTGTATGTGTGTATGTGTGTATGCGTGTATGGGTGTATGCATGTATGCATGTATGCATGTATGCATGTATGGCATGTATGCATGTATGCATGTATGGCATGTATGGCATGTATGGCATGTATGGCATGTATGGCATGTATGGCATGTATGGCATGTATGGCATGTATGGCATGTATGGTATGTAAGACATGTATAGCATGTATGGTATGTATGGTATGTATGGTATGTACGGTATGTCAATGGTATGTATGGTATGTATGGTATTAATGGATGTATGGTATGTATGGTATGTATGGTATGTATGGTATGTATGGTATGTATGGTATGTATCTAATGTGTGTAATGTGTGTAATATGTGTAATGTGTGTAATGTGTGTAATGTATGTAATGTATATAATGTATGGAATGTATTGTATGTATTGTATGTATTGTAATGTACTGTATGTATGTATGTATGTATGGATGGATGGATGCATGCATGCATGTATGCATGTATGTATGCATGTACGCATATATGCATGTATGCATGTAGGCACATACGTACGTACATACGTATGTGAGTACGTAGGTAGGTAGGTGGGTGGGACGTATGTTTATGTACACACGTAATTAGGTACCACAACGTGCTTAGTGTGTAAGTCTATTGTACAGTATGCAGTATGATGCAGTATGTAGATACAAATATGTGTTTGCGCTGACACTTCCCAATTTACTATCAGTGAAACACAACGTGTGCCTGCTCTCCAAATGCCTGGCAGCATAGTTCGACTTGTTCAGACCCACTTTACTTTTGCTAAGTCCACAATTGTAGAGGTCGACTGAATCAGCGCGACTCACATGCCGCTGGGTCTATATGATCATGATGAGAATGTTAATCCAAACAAGTGTCGATTGATGTATAGTAATTCTCACGATGAATGGTTTTTGGGATCTTATCTCAAAGCTTCTAGGATCAGAAAATTAGTATTGACTCTTCAGGGCTCTGTGTGCAGTTCGAAGAAAATCATCGAACGTTTTTGGAACGAGCTGTTGGCCTCAGCTTCCTCTTGAGCTGCAGCCAACCTAGGAAATTGATGGAAATTGGAACCATTTGGAGCCCATGACAGTAATGAACATGCAGCACCATGTCGCAAAAGGCAGCAACTACTGAAACATCCCTCTGGAGCACTCACAGCCCCAAGCCCGCAGAATACCCCTGAACCCCAACCTAAAGCTGTCAGAGACTTGCGTCGTTATTTGTAAATAAGACAGGGCACTCTTCAGGTTGAAGTTCAGAGAATTCTGCACCTCAATCTGGCAAAACGAAAGGAGCCAAAAAGAAGATTGCAAAATGAGGTCCACTATGGCCCACTGCAAACCAGTAGAACTAGGTGTTTCTAAGAGAATCACACACAGTACTTGAAGCACAGGACAAAAGGGGACCGGAGAAAATTACGTTTTACAACTCGACATGGCGTACCACGTGGCACCATGTGTGGAGGACATGTGTGCAAATGAGGGTAGGTACGGCCGGGTCCGGCATGTCTACAGTAAATGTAATAATGAGAAGGATCGCGCGCGATCGCGACAAGATCTTTTAATAAGGTGTGCAAGGTGTTGTGCACAATATGACATACATGTCAACAAGGAAGAAAAACAATACCAAACATTAGAAAGTAGTAGCAATCAAAGGCAGACCATGCAAACTCTCTGCAGAACAAATTGATTCGGAGGGTGTCTCAATCAGACCATCTACACAGGAAGTGATCCCTCAGAGACTGGCCGCTGCTCTTGACCTGCTTCTGCATGCTCCAAATCTCAGACACAAGCAGCTGGCAGGCTCAACAGGCTCGGTACACTACTCAATCAGATTCAATTAGCTCTCAATTAGATCAGTTCAATTTTTCAGAAGAACTTGGCGTTGCAAGAATCTGGCTTCAATGGCGCTAGCTCCAGCTTCATTTTCCTGTCGAACAGAAGTTTGCAATTTTGATGTCCCCATTCTCCGACCAACCCATCATTTGTAACAAGAAAAAGGTTACAGTCGGTCACACCAGCCTGAAAATTTCCGAACAAAAGACATTGAACCTCTGCTGCACAGCAACCATTAGCAATCGCAAACAATGCCTTCAAACATAGATTTTTGGCATTTGTGTAATATGTCTTCACACTGCAGCGCCGCAGGACTTCTCTAAGCTTGCTGCTTCACCCCTGTGTAAGCAAGAATGCGCAATGCAAGCCTTCAGGGGACATGTGGCACCAGAGCAATGGAAAAGACCTTTTTTGATTCGAAGAATGACAACCTGGTGGGATTTGAAACTATTGCTACTTATTCACTATTGCTTGGAAGTCATACAGGTCAGGCCTGCAAGACGGTATCTGCCAGAAGAATCAGACTGCGCCTTGCTGTACCTACAAGTGGGGCCCCAGTACGTAGGATTGCAAGTCATTTTGCAAGTCATTGCAGTGGCTGGTGGCTGCCAAAAAGTCGACTTGAGAAAAACCTTCCACAGCAATGGAGCCGAGGACCCTGCTGCTGCTGCCAGTGCTGCCAGAGCTGCCAGTGCTGGAATTGGAGGGAATTGCATCAGCAGTTGCCATGCTCCGCTGGTTTACAGATCGCGCGTTGTCTGTGTGGTAACTCGACCCCTGGTTTGCTGTAAGTGCTTGCCAGCTTCTGAAATGCACAAGGTTCTTGTGATCTCTTTTGGCTGTTTGGCAAAATCTGCCATGGTGACACACAGGAGTCTTTGTGTCTAAGACAAGGTGTTTCCTAATGAAAACCTCAAGTCAGCACAGCACAAGTTCAAACCACAAGCTGGGAATGCGGCGGCTGTCCAACTCCAAATACGCAAGCAGTTCAGATGGGTCTTACTTCAAATCATATAATACATATAATACATATAATACATATAATACATATAATACATATAATACATATAACACATATAATATCAAATAATATATCAAATAATATATCATATAATACATCATACAATATATCATATAATACATCATATAATATATCATATCATATATCATATCATATATCATATCATATATCATATCATATATCATATCATATATCAAAAAATATCATATAATATATCATATAATATATCATATAATATGTGTAATATACATATTATATATTACATGTACTATGTATCATATATCATATATCATATATTACATATTATATATTATACTTTATATATTATATATTAAATAATATATATATATATATATTATATTATATATTATATATTATATATTATATATTATAAATTATTTATTATATATT
>Ga0126342_10011359_pt1 | contig 15909 bp, 15 predicted proteins | sample Cyp1metagenome_FD_92528 | JGI IMG/M metagenome (GOLD analysis project Ga0126342, IMG submission 92528) | Coral microbial communities from Lord Howe Island, Old Settlement Bay, Australia - Cyphastrea 1 metagenome | ecosystem: Host-associated > Invertebrates > Cnidaria > Coral ... | reverse complement strand
GTGCCTAAGACCTTAAACGGAGCATTATCGGAGCTGTTCCCATCGTACTTTTAGGTGCCTAAGACCTTAAAAGTACACGTACCTTTTATGGCCACTTCTACGGACATGGCTAAGACCTTAAAAATACGTACCTTAGACTTCTAGGGCTAGTAACCTAACATGACTATGGAACATCACTATTTTCAATAGGTAAATCAACTATAAACAGACAATTTTCTATAGCTATGTTGGTTTACCAAAGGGTATCTATGCAGACCTAAAAATCGATATAGCACTTCACCAATCCCCGCACCTGGCGACCGGTCGCATCGGTTGCCGCGGTTGCCGCGATTGCCGCGTGGCACTGCCTCGGGACTTTTCGGTGAAAAAAATAGTGAGATGTACTTACTACAAAATTGGAATATCCCCACTGTCTATATGATCCTTGAACTGGTTTATGACTGGGTTAATAGTGATTAATAATGGCTAATAATGGCCAATAATGATTAACCATGGTTAATGATGGACAATAATCCATGACTGGTTTTGAACTGAGAAGAACTACACCTGGCTCCTCTCGTTACTAAACTGGCCGCCGGTACTTTGATAGTTTGCTGCGGTATAGATGGAATTGAGCATATGAAAAAACAACAACAGTTTATGGAGAAGTGACAGGAATATCATGGATATCTCCATAATATTTTGTGGATACGTAACTCGCTTGATATGAGGTGGCTTCGAGCAAAACATTGGGATTCAGCCAACATGTTACAATGATGGAGACAACGCCAACATGTTACAAGGATATTTTACGGATCACATAGCAAGACTTGCTCGCTGATATTTGGGCTTACCCTCTGGTAATTTAACATAGCTATTGAAAATGGCCATAGAAATAGTGAAATTTCCCATTAAACATGGTGATTTTCCATGGTTACGTTAGTTTACCAGAGGGTAGTCCAAAAATGGGATGATGATCGACCAGACTGGGCTTTGGGGTATCATATTTATCGGGTTGGTGGTTTCAACCCATCTGAAAAATATTGGTCAGTTGGGATGATTATCCCCAATATATTTGGGGAAAAAAAGTTCCAAACCACCAACCAGTTATCTATTGTAAGACAAAGCCATTGAACATATCAAAGCTTGTTCGACGCTGGATACTGTGCCTTCGTAGAAATACCTGTGTGCTTTTTGCAAGAGGCAGCAACTGCATATAAACATCGCCAACACAAGAAAGGTTGGATTTGGATTTCCCAGGCAACCAAGCTTGATTTCCACTCATTGCGCCTAGAAACTGTGCATCCCACGTAATAGGTCAAAACCCATTCAATTTTTTATGGACTGTCCCTACTTGTCTATGGGAAAATGGGTTACATATGGATTATAAACCACGGATCCGATTCGTGGGGCCTGCACCATCCGCAGCAACCGCAGCATCCGCACCGGGCCCCCGCGCGGGACGAAACGTGTGCTCTGTGGTGAGGTGACCGAAACGCCCTTCGGCACGAAGCACCTGTCGAGCGTCCAGATTGGGACGGGATGATCGGATGGTCCCCGGGAAAATTGTTCCAAACTCAATGTATAGATAGATTACATACTATGTATGCACATATGTATATATACACTGTATTATATATGCATCACACATATATTTGTATAATATATATGTATATATATATATATGTATATATATATATATGTATATATATATACATACAATATACATAAGTTATACAAAATATACGGATACACATACACAAAGACATTATATAGTTATGTTGTGTTGGATATGTGGCACCACCGGTACTCGCAGAAGGTGTGTTAAAGGATCGCTGTACCTTCACTCAATGAGGCTACTGCTCAGCTGCAGTTCTAGGTAGCTTGTAGCACGGTAGTGATATATCCGTCAAACATGACTGTGTATATATATCTATATATATTATAAGGATACCTACATGGATACATATGTATCTAAACATATAATCAAACATATTCATATTACATGTCATTCATTTTTGGAACCTCAACTTAAACACTTAGCTCTTCTTCTTTGCAGAAATCACTGCTCCGAGGACTGGGATGTCAACCCATCAACACTTTGCTTCTTTTTCATGGCTCAATTTATGGGAAGCTGTGTTTTATCTATGGCTCAACGATTTCCCAGTATTTCCCAGTATTTTCCATGTTCCATCTATTTGATATCATGGAAAATACCGGGAAATAGATGGGGCTACTATTGACACATAGGGAGATAACATACAAAATTTTGCGTGTAAACATGCCAAAGATAGGGGCATGTACACGATATTAGATTGTGTTGCGTACAAGTTCAAGTTCCACTGTCATTAGTCATAGTGGGATTGTCCAACAAATGGTATTAAAATCCAATGACTTATCAGATTTTAAGAACTGCCATTTTGGACAACCAAAAATTTTTGGACGAACCTGGGGACCTAGATGTCTTCTTCCTGGATTGAGCCGGTGTCGAATCGATGAGGAAACCGCATTGGAGTCAATTGAACTACCCTCTGGTAAACATACAAAAAGCTATTGAAAATGGCCATTTATAGTGGATTTTCCCATTAAACATGGTGATTTTCAATAGCTATGTTAAATTACCAGAGGGTAGTAGCAACTAGTGCTTTTGCTTTTAGAACATATGCATTTTAAACAGGGGTTGGTAAATGGTAAATGTCCTAATTTCGTCCTAATTTTCAGACCCAACTCTTGGGGGTCTGTCATCTCTACAGGGGTATACCCAATGCCTTTTTCAGCCCAGGGATGGGTCTGTCAATTCTAGTTATCCCCTAATATCCCCTAGTCATCCAGTGTATTCCATCATTATCCATATTTTCCTAAACATATCCTATGAATGGGGAATATTTAGGTAATTAAACAATGGAAAACATAGATTAAACCATAGATTATCCCCTAATTTCCCCAATGATCTCTCATTCTTCTTGGATTTATCGCCTTTTTTTCCCAAAAACGGACCGATCTATGATGGGGACCCCTGGGTGCCCCGCGAGGGGCCTCTGCTTCTTTGATGCTTTGCTGCCGCCTCCGGCCCCATTCCACCGGGTCCTGTGAGCGGTGAAGGGTGAGACATGTGGCTAGGACCAATATATATATATATATACATACACACATATAATATATATATATATACACATGTATAAATAGATATTCTAAGATATAATCAACTGGTCATGATCTGAACGCTCACAATTCATCAAATGTTGGATATATGGAAGTTTCCTGAAACAGCCCCCAAATCCTCCATTTTAATGATATTTTCCATGAAATAAACAATCCATTTGGGGGTACCCCCATGACTATGAACCCCCCCATTTTTCAGTTGAAAATTATGGAAATGGTCCAGAAAATCACGTGCCATCACGTGCCCATTCACCCAGGCTTACCTCGCTGCAAACCCCAATGACTCATCTGCACTCCAATAGGTGAATCATTTTGGCTGATGAGAATGGCAGTTCTGGTGTTAGCTAAATTCTAACTTGGGCGTTGTTGCCTGTTTTAATCGTCCAAACTATTGACAATTCAAAAGTTTTGGATATGTTGGATGCAGAGTCCCCTACGCCTCCGAAATCCAAGCACTGATACCTTCCAGTGTGGCATTGCATAGGTTGGATACCGAAGGTACGGTCTAAAACGTACTCGAATCAAAATCAGCTGCTCCATGTGGAGGTTGCCTAAAGTGGTACCCCAAATTCTCCAAGTCATTCGAGCATTTTACTATTGGTTCCCAACCATGGTGACCAAATCCTCCACTTTCAAATGGTATTTTCCCATGGAAATAAACCATCCAGCGAGCTGGGGGTAGCCCCCATGACTATGCAAAGCCCATGGTGCCATGGTGACTTGGCGATGGTGATGGTACCACCACAGACATCAGGTCCTTCAGCCTTTGGCGCTCAGCTTGCTCAGCTCTCACCTGGTGTCAACAGCTGACCCACTTTTTTTGATCAAAAAAAAATCCATCAATCAACCTATCATCATTTTTGTTGTTTGATGTTGTTTGATGTTTTAAATCCTCAACACTAGTTGAGACTAGTTTGTTGCGTGCAAATTCAGACCTTTTTTCCTTGAAAATTGCTTAGTGATGCTTAGGGAACATATTTGAGTGGCAAAATTCACTAAGCACTGCTGAGATGTTTTTCGTCGCCAACTGTTGTGTCTCAACTAAGTTGAACATCTGGTCTGCTGCGTTTTTCACATATAATCCCCATAGGGTCTGAAACTTCCGCTGCCGATTGCCCGGGTACTACTTGTATGTGTACAAATGATTGGGGTTTATGATTGGCTTACCGCATCAATAAGTAGCTTGAGGCTTGAAGGATTTAACCATCATGTGCCCTTTGAAACAGTCCAGTGCAGTTCTACATGACCGTCCCAGGTCAAAAAACTGGCGATCTGCAAAAATTCATTGGCACCTGGCTTCACCTGACCCATCCTTGTCGTACCTGCATCATGGGAAGCCATCGCAGTTTCCAATGGCTCCACCAGACCCGCAGGCAAATCCCACTGAAATGGGGCCCCTGTTGTCAGTCAAGTAGGCGCTGACTTGGCGTTCACCTGTCCTATTTCAAGTCGGAAGCGGATACAACCCTACTCATAACCAATTATATGCCATATATGTATCTACGTACGTATATACATACATATATTACATTACATTACATTACATTACATTACATTACATAACATACATACATACGTGTATATATATACATACATACGTATGTGTGTATATATATACAATTTAGATAGTCCAATAAGCGTCCATGCATAAAGCCATCGACAATCCTCTGACCTAGACGATGACTGCTAAGGGATCTTCTCGCTGCAGGCTGGAAAGAATACAGAACGGGCGAAGGTCATCTTGGATGTGCATCCCACTTCGTAGTTTATAACCCATAACCGGGGTATAGTATGGTATACCTATGGTTATATTTTATTCACTTATAATCTAAAGTCAGGTTTGATGTGAAATCCCTCAGCATACCCATCATTGATGGTGATGCCGCATCAAATCTGTCCAAATTCATCTGGAGTTTCCTCTAAGGAGCCCAGGTGCTAACCAGGTTAGCCGGTTTACCATGCCAGAACCCGACTGAGAATCTGTCATGTATTACTAGCCGCTTCAGGGCATCCCGTGAAATATCCCATGTTTGTTTGCGAACGATTCATGTTTTTGGGATTAAACATCTTCACTTTTGCTGGTGACATTCCCATGAAATCCAAACACGTGACCAACGTTCCACACTGCCCCTGGTGCTCTCTTTGTATTCCCGCAGTCTGGGCGCGTCGTCAACGGGCTGCCTGGCAGGCCAATCTTCGACTTACGACCAAAGAAACAAACCAAAGAAACAACACAATTTTGCTTGGTATTCTCTAGAATTTAGATAACATTTCTGGCAACAATTTTCCAGACATCTGCCAATCGGCTTGGCTTACCCCTAACGAATCTAACGTTCACCAGGTTTGAGGGGCACGGCGGAACCATTCCATTGCAGGGAAGCTCCGGTCACACAGAATAGCGCGTCACGTTGCAGGAGAAAAAATGTACAGTACATTACAGTACTGTTCTATTGAGATTTGCGAAGATGGTTGAAATGTGCAAATCAAATAAATCAAGCTTTTAAGGATAGTGCTTGGATACTTATCTTGATGCATACTGGCTGATATTGAACTCCACGAAGAATGTCGAAACCGCCACAGCCGCATAGGGACTCAACCGTCGACTATCGTAGGGAGGGATGTTTATCCTGTAGCAAACTCTGAAATGATGTGTGATGATATGTGATGATTCATCATAAATGTGATATACCATTGAAACTGTGGTATATCATCATATATCATGATATAAATGGATATAAATGGATGATATGTGATGATATGTGTCTGTTTGAAACTGTGGGATTCTAGCCCCCAAGGCATTTGCGTTTTGGAATGTTGTCTACAAGCTGCTTGAAAATTCCACTGCCATGATTCGCACAGGGCAATGACCATCAATTTCATTGGAAGATGATAGACATAATACCATCTGGTACCCTCTGGTGATTTAACATAGCCATGGAAAATGGCCCATTTATAGATGGTTTGCCTATTAAAAATGGTGGATCTTTCCATGGCTATGTTAGATAACCAGAGGGTAAACTGACATTTTGCTATGGAAAATCACCATTTTCAATAGCAAACTGTCAGTTTACCAGGCCGGGTAAATTCGAGGTTTTCTCAACATGTTTTTCACCCCCAAGCTCCAATGGTTTGGAAGAAAAAATGGCCACCGGATGAACATGGCCAAAAAATGGAGGCACATCCCGAAAATTTCGAGGCACATCCACATGACTCCATATGTCATATTGTTGGTTGTACTCCCATGATGCCCAAAAATACTTATTATTCTCTTCCAATTTCAATTCAACATGGGTTACATCCAATTAACATCAATTAACCATGTTTACCCCAGATTCTAGAGGACGTTTTTAGCCCCATCACCAACTCGCTTCTATCGCCATTTTTGCCAACTCCGAGTCTCGCTCCTGAGCTCGAGCAGAGCGCACCAAACCCTGACCAAGCGGGACCGCGGTTCGGCAATGACTGAAATGGCAGATGCCAAAATCCCAAAAAAATGTTTTGATATTTCGAAGATCATTGGGGTTGAGTCTCCAATTATATGTTTCTTTTTGCTGGGTACACAAACATGGCGTGAAAAGCATGGTTGCTCAAACATGACCAAAACTGACCCTGATTTTGACATGAAATCAGTCTGGTCGATGCATGTTTTCCCATGCGATGGCACAGTTTTTAATATCCTGCAAACAATGCGATATATATATATATAACTGATCTCCAAACTTGTCGATGAACTTGACTGACCTTGGCTCATGAGTAGTGAAAAAGGCTCAAAAGATGAAGTTTCTTCAGTTGCAGCCATGAAATATATAACTATGACATGGGTTTGTCTGAAAAAAACGGCTACCCCCATGGGCTACCCATGGCTACTCCCACTTCCAATGGATTACTGATTACCAATGGATTTTCATTCATTTTCCCCCATTTTCAGACCCGACTTCGCGGCTCTGTACCTGGAGGTGGGATGCCTGAGAGGACGAAACACGTCCCTTGCTGTGTTTGGAGAGGAGGGATGTCAGGGATATTTATAGTTGATATTACAGCAAATAGTTGGATTATTATCTTTGGCTAATTTTGGAGGTATGTTTATGGACAGTAGTAGTTCATAGTTGGATTTTCTAGCCGATTTTCGGCATTTTGTAGGATATTTTATAACATAGCTATGGAAAATGAGCCATTTGTAGATGTTTTATTATGCTTCACCTATTGATAATGGTGATTTTCAATAGCTATAGCTATGTGAAGTTACCAGAGGGTCACTGGAATTCGTGGTGTCAAATGTGTCCCATGAGTCCCATATCCAGGTCCAACGTTGCCAACGGCAGCAGTTCAGCCGGGGATTGTCAGGATGATTTTCAACGGCCCATCAACCAAATATAACCAAATTCAATCTGGGCAAATTATAATAATTCACTAATCTGAAATAAGGCTATCTTGGGGATGGTTCCCCTTACTAACCATGATTTCCAGTGAGGTCGTAGTGAGGTCGTTATAATTTACCCAGATTCAATGCTACTTGGATGATCTTCATACATCAGTTCGTAGTTGGACCGGTATGTACATTAAAGATCATTTAAGCCCATTTCCTACCCATATGCCCAGCGTTCTTGGTGTGGAGCAGTTTTCGGATGAATGGCACACCAAAAAAATGAAACTGCTCTATGGACACCCTCAACTGCCACTTCATCAAACTACCACCAGCAGCGCAATTGAAAATAAGGGAACACAAGAAAAGGAGAAAACATCAAAAACCATGAATAAACGACCAACAGGAAAGAAGCAAGAACACCAGCTTACGATAAGAAATAAAAAACCAAACACAAACACAAAAAAACATGCCAAAGACGAGGACAAACAAGAACGACCACCGCCGCCGCCGCCGCCACCACCAGCAGCAGCAGCAGCAGCAGCATCAGCATCATCATCATCATCATCATCATCATCGCGGTTTTCCATGCATTATACTCATTATACATTAAATGTCATTCAATAATGAATGAATTATCCCTGGATTCTTGAGGAAACATAGAGTTACACATCTATATTTATACTTCATGTTCTTCATGGGATATCACTGATATGGAGGTTTCCATAAATGAGGATATCCCTAAATCATCCAACTCAATAGGATTTTCCATTATTTTCCATTATAAACCATTCACTTTTGGGTACCCCCATTTATGGAACCCCCCATATCAGCTTCCCAACATTCCCAACATCAGTAGCAACGTCCCCATCACCGCATCACCGCTGTTCCCTGTCCGCCCGTCCCACGGGCCGCCTCCTCCGGACCTGCGAGATGGGTCTAGATTCAGTGAGTTTAAGGGCAGCTGTGAGTGTTGCCTTGCCTATTTCTATGTCGATTTTTCCCAAACTATGCAGTGTTTACGAGTACCAGAAGCTTGCCTCTTAGTATTTTGGGCAAGATGTCGTACAATTGGGCACCAATGTAGAGACCATGAGCAAAGTAATGGGCCGATTGCAACGACGCCAACAAGAATTGACCCAAGGCTGCAGCATCACAAGGCATGCTGCCACCCAGTGTGACAAAGTGAGATCTGAAAGTATCTCTGTTCAACCCTTCAATTTGAAATCCAACTACCTAGAGCCTGGGAGCCTCAAAATACCAAGAAACAATCCATAAACAATCCATAAAAATCCATAAACAATCCATAAATAATCCATAAAATACCAAGAATTCATCTTTTTCTCCATTCATGTGATTCGGAGTCAGAACTCGCCCATCTGCCTTGGGAGCCGAGACAAGAGAAGACCTCATGGCTCGATGTGGCCCCAAGCCCAAACACACCGTATTTTCCCTGCTAGATCAATGAATACAAAATGAATGAATACAGATGTACATATATGTACATATATATATATGGCAGTGTGTCAAAACCTTATACCCATGGTGAACATCAAAATAGCTGGTAAATGGATGTTCATCCCACTAAAAATGGTATTAATAGGTATTGATCCATACCCATATATGTGTATATTGTATCTGTGCATACATAGAGATTGCTACATTGCACATGTTGTTTCGGGAGATCAGTGCATGTATATAACCTTTCAACACGTTCTTGCTGCATAGGTTTCTTGCCCACTTGTGATGAATACTGTTGATCCATATCTCACGTAATGATGGGTCACTCAAAAGTGCGTAAACCTTCTACCACCATCTGGTAATTTATCGCAGTTGTGAACCTTGGTCATGAGGGTAGACCAAATTATGGCTCATGTACATCTGGAGAATACTCTTCTTGCCATTGGGTGGTCTGAAAATGGTTGGTAAACCCCAAAATGGCAATTTTGACAGGAAAAACCAGACAAACCCAAGGCATCGCGAGCCAGGGTGGTTGCACAAGTTGTGATGGAGAGACAAACAAAAAGGAAACTGATACGCAATGGTGTATGATGGTGAATGTATGTGTAGATGTATATGCATGTAGACATATAGACATAGATATACACATAGATATACACATAGATATACACGTAGATATACACATAGATATACACGTAGATATACACATAGATATACACGTAGATATACACATAGATATACACATATAATGTACATATGTAAAAATACCTGTTATATCATACTTTTTGCACAACAACTATGACCTGCACAAAGGGTCTGGCTGCCAAGCTACACTGGGTCCAGTGGGGGCCACTGGCCTGCAGGGTGTTAACTGGGAGGGTATAAAACTTAACTAAAACATGGGGAGATCATTGGGATACCAGTTATGATTCATGATTTCAATGATTTCAATGATACCAGTATAATTTTCTAGATAATTGGGATCTACTTGGGATCTAACATCATATCATTCAGGCATGGTCATCCATCCCATCATGGGAATCCATAGGCTCAATCCGTATGAATGGATTGACGACCTTTTAGATATGGGAAAATGAGCCATGCTTAGGCCACGGCGCCAATAGGGTGTAATTAGAAAATTAACTGCTACGGAATTGAAGATTGAGTATCCGAAGGTGAACTACGAGATTGCCTTATTTAATCTTATTTATCAACTTGCGACATTGCTGGATTGATCTGGATTGTTTTTTTTGGTACTTGCTTGGTAAGGGAAGAATACCCTCTGCTTATTTAACATAGCCATGGAAAATGGCCCATTTATAGATGGTTTATCTATTAAAAATGGTGATTTTCCATGGCTATGTTAAATAACCAGAGGGTATCCCCTTCCTCTTGTTACGTCAGCGCTTCGAAACCAGGCTTTTTTTTTGTGGATCTATGAAGTTTGCGTCGCAGTGCCGGCTGGCTGGAAGCCAAAAAATCTCCGAAATGAGGGATGAACATGATAAAGGTGGTTGATGCAGTTGACCACGCATGGGTTTGCTAAACGAAATGCAAAGATCTTGGATCCTTTTGGATCTTTTGGATATTGGGAAATGGTACCCTCATTGTCTAAGAGGTGTGCTCCTTGGGCTATTGACTGATCACTGTATCCTCCAAAACAACGGGGCCTGTCTGAAAATTGGGTATAGCGGTATACCATCAAGTGGTCATCTTTTAGGGGGAACAGGATGATTAAGCAATAGATTTGATTAGATTTAGAGGTAGCTAATTTTCAGACAATCCCACTGTTTCTAATCCTGAGCGCTCACAACCCCAAAGGCTTGCTCGCCAAAAAAAATATGAAACACACATTTAGTGACTCTAGTGAATATCAGGAACCTCCGTCCATATTTGATTGGTTGAACATGGCCCCAACCTCCTACTCAAACTACCATCATCACTTCATCTGGGCGGCGTTCACTCAGCGTTCACACGGAAAATCCCCGGGATTCGCAGATAATTCACTTCTTGACATGAACGGGAAGAAACGCATGTGGCCAAGGGTATGAAGTCGCTCAATGTGACACTGGAATTTATGTATGTGTAATGCGTAATGTATATATACACATATGTATATATATATAATTATGTATATTTGATTGTATTTGTGATAGGTATCAAAACATAAACATTACTCTTACCTATGTGCGTATGTATGCATGCACGTAGAAAGAGGGCTCCTAGATCCACGTCTCTGGTTGATCACCATGACCCAGCCTCTCTTCTTCCATGAAGAATTGAAGACCTGCCTGAACACGCTGTGACTTGGAGTGAATAATGGGTGAACAAACTGAATCGCTTGGTAGAGATCCCTCAGCTGAATGAGGTGAGATGCCCTGCAATTTTTTGTGCGCAGTGCCAGTCCCAGCAGATTTGGACACCACAATTCACCCCAATAGCTATGGCTATTTCAAAATTGGATATCCCAAATCTGGATGACCAACCTTTCGAACCAAACTCGGCCATGAATGCTCCTCAGTTGGCTTCAGGATTCTTCAGGGCCATGAGACCCTGAACTTAATATAACATGTTAGTGCGGTATCACGCTGTGGTGCATCGAAATCGCTTCATAATTATATATATGTATACATACATACATACATTACATAACATAACATAACATAACATAACAAAACATAACATAACATAACATAACATTACATACATACATACATACATACATACATACATACATATGTCTATACATTTATGTATAAATATATCTATATCTATATCTATATCTCTATCTATCTATATATATATATGTACTAGTATATATATATATATTAGTTATGTGGACGATTATCTATATCTAGATCCATATATCCATACATATTAGTGTAAATCTATATTCTGATAGCCCCCCCAAAACCAATGTAGGGCGCCTGCAAGGCGGAGACGGCGTAGCCGGCCTCTTCAAAGCGGGCACCTCCTCCGGACCTGCAAGGCGTGCTATGGAAGCTACCCGCCATATATATATATATGATATACATATATATATAAACACTGTATGTATATATATATATATTATCATTGTACTTTCGGACAAACCCATGCCTTAATTTTGATTCCGTTATGAAAACTGAGAAAAAACATGAAAAGCCTTCAATTTCCATTGCCCTCCCAAAATGAAAAACTCATTCTGAAAACGCCAAGATATGTTCATACATGCAAACATCTTCACCACGGGGTAAAGTTCCCCAAGCCAAATCAGGCCTGGGAGGTGACAAAGAGTTCTTCACAAGCACATCGCCCGCAAAAGCACAACCAAAACAGATCACCAAAATGATCCAATACCATCCAACATTGAAATCCAAAAAACATATTTTACCAACGTGGCATTTTGATATACAATATCTTGATCCCTTTTTGGTCTCTAAGCGTCCGTAGGTAGCCATCAGCAGGCGATTCAACACTCCATCAGTAAAAACCAAGGTTGCGCCAGGCTTGGAAAAAGGGGCTGATGGCTGTTTGATATTGCAGAAAAAGGAAAAAACATGTCCAATTCCTGGTTGGAAGGGATCTCTCCCACAAGAAATCCAACATTTTCAAAACAGCACTTGCAGGTCTACGAAGGCTTGGGATAGCTGAGGTAATGTTTTTTGATCCCAATGGAAGAGAGTCAACAATACGTACTTATGGGTCCCAGTCACAATCGCCAAAAGGGGTTGCCTCAAAAAATGGGTTTCCCCGTATTCCTGCGTATGGTTTATCGTCATTTTTCCCATTGCAAAGCGTCAAACTAGGAATCCTTTGGACTTCCACGCCTGCTAGGGCCTTGGAGGTACATTTCCATGTGACACACATGGGCGAGAAAGTTCTTGACTTGACTCCTTGCGACAGGGGCACGTTGATTTCAGATGTTTTGATGGGCGAACAAAAACACACTGCCAATCACCGGCGCTCGTTCAATTGGTTCAATGAAAGGTATTTTGCACCAGATATTACTGGATCCATCCATTGAAACTTGGAATTTTCATGAATTTTCCATTTGGCCCCTCCGGAACACCCTCCGGAAAGATGCAGAGTTTTTCAACCACGTGCCATGGTGAAAAAACACCAACATATCATGGGACCGGCCATCCAAGCCTCAGGGATTGACTGAGCTCAGTCATTCTGGCTTTGAGTCGTCAGTCAGTCAATTCCAACCAAAGATTGATGTCAATCAGCGCCCATCCCTATAGGCCCTTCATTTCCTATAGCCACTGAATTTTATATACATTTATAATCATTTATTCATTTATATACCATTTTGTATCCCATGCTAACACTTATCGATGCGTTGAGACTGTGGGAAAGCCATCCATGAATATCTGTGAATATGGTAATTTGGGACTTTCTGAAAATGAGGAATCCCCAAGTCACCATTGGTTTCAATCTGTTTCAATACTAAAATGGTCGAATGACTTGGATGACCATCATTTGGGAAACCTCCAAATGAGGGAGGATGACCACACGCTGGCTCAGCAGTCCTGTAAACCACGAGGATAAACAAGGAAAGAACCTCAGAAACTTTCGCCACGCTGATTCCGAGACATTTCAATCGTTCATAAATTGCGTGCGGCAGATAGCCTCCCCTGACAGCACGCTGGCCAGAACCTGGAACACCCCCAGCAAGCACCTTAGCGCATCGTCTTGCTGTCATACATCCTGACAGGATGTGTTGGCCTGAAGGGTGAAAAAAAAAACCTCGCACCGAATGCAAAGGCACCCCAGCATGTGCCCCACACCCGGCCGACGGTGTGTGAAACGGCCAGCCAAAGGGGCAGGACATGCCGATCATGGTGATTCTCAAAGCGAGGATCCAGATTCTGCACCGTACTTGTTGTGTGTGCATTTAGCTACAACGTGGGTAAACTTGCAAATGCGTCAGCAAAGCAAACCCGTAGTTTATGGCGAATATGTTGTTTTGCGTCGTTCCTGGCTGACATTTAAAGCACATTTGCAATATTTTCATACATCGTAAAACTAACTGACAAAACACATTTTACCAAGACAATGCACAATATTTCACACACCTGTCACCTTGGCAGAAATGTGTGAGCAGGCTGGCAGCTTGAATGTTCTTGTCGACAACAATGTCCAAGCAAACGCTTAATAAGGCAAACATCCATCTAATTAATGCAGAATGAACATCCTCAAATAGATGGAATGAGAATGGAACTAGTTTTGACATCCTCAAACATCATCCATCTAATTAATGCAGAATAGTTTTGAAGAGATCTGGTCAAAAAGCATCCTCATGAAACTGAGAAAGACTCAAGGCTGGAGGCTTTGGGGAACCTCCAGCCTTGAGCCTATCAATATACACATTTTATGTTCAGTTATGTTCATGTTTCCATCTATTTTTGGTTTAGGGTTTTAGGTTTTTATGTTCATGTCTCTCCCTTTCTCTCTATGCATATATAATGCATATATATATTCTATGTACTTTCATCAGCTACAGCTGTGACAGTCCATCAACAAAACCAAGCAACATCATCACCAGTAATCTCCATCGGTGTGCTTGACCTGAACGAACCGACGTGACCCGGCGTATTTTCTGGGCAAAATCCTCACCGCTGCGACCTTTGATTGGATGGTGATACTCCATTGAGAAGTGGGGCACCGTTCAACAGTGGCCTTCGAGGGAGATTGAACCTGGAACAACTTGCTGCCCCAGGTTACGATGAAAATCAGTTGGAAACTGGTTGAAATGCCAACGAAATATAGCATATATAGCGTTGTCATATGTTGCCATATGGCATGTCAACCATTTTCCAACCTTTTTTTCGTGACATATGGCGTGACTTTATACGAAATCGGTGGAAACCACCAAATAGAGTTGACATACGCTGCATCCACCACAGCAGAGACCTTGCGATCTTACCATGATCCTGATTTGACACATCATTTAGCAGTGATTCTGGGGATTTCTGGGGATTTCTGGGGTTGTCTCGTTGCATGTGGAGACCACAAAAAAAACACAATCCACTGCTTTTGAAGAAACATTCCACTCGAAATCACCGGTACAGTAGCCAGGAACTGGGCGCCATGGAACCATGGTGCCCAAGGTATGAATGTTCTCATCCCTTTCCCGATGAAGATTTCCATAAATTGAGCTATGTATTCTATTTATCAGTTGATAAGCTTAAATTTATAACATATTTACCCTCTGATAATTTGTTACATAGCTACATGGCAATTTCTAGTTGATTTACCTATCAAACAAGTTTTTTTCCTTAGCTACGTTAGTTTACCAGAGGGTACCACTTCACAGAAATTCATGGCTTTGCCGAAGCACCACGCCTCTCTGGTGCCAGCGAGGCAATGGATTTCTGCAACAAGGCATGCGCCTGACCAAGATCTTCGAAATGGAAGGGAACCACTACAGGAAACACTACAGGAAAGCCAGGAACCCAAGAAATTTCATGGTTTACCTTCAGGTCATGAAACATGGCAATTGACATTGAAACATGGAGCTTTATAGCTGGGACAATTTATCTAGAATGGAGGTTTATCTTTGGAGAACGTAGTTGATTTTTTTTACCTGCTAGTAATCAAACATGGCAATTGAAAACCACCCCTTTAGATCGATGATCCATTTATAGAGGATTTCCAATTCCCATGTTTGATTACCGAAGAGTATTATCATATATTTGGGGATGATGGTGATATATGATTATAGTATATATACTGTATATTTATATATATTGCATCCCAAATGGTGTGATAAACCGATAAACTTCAATCGTGAAATATCCTACCATTTAGGGAGGATGGACTACTGGCTTTACCACATTAGTATACATTAGTCAGGATAATCCTTGAATATCTGGTCAGAAACATATCAATAAACATGAAAAGAACCACCCAGAGGTTTTTTTTTCAGACCTGGCGGATATATATATATATATATATAT
>Ga0126342_10011358_pt1 | contig 15911 bp, 15 predicted proteins | sample Cyp1metagenome_FD_92528 | JGI IMG/M metagenome (GOLD analysis project Ga0126342, IMG submission 92528) | Coral microbial communities from Lord Howe Island, Old Settlement Bay, Australia - Cyphastrea 1 metagenome | ecosystem: Host-associated > Invertebrates > Cnidaria > Coral ... | reverse complement strand
AATGGTTCAAGAGTTATTCATGACTTTTTTGTGTAGGTTTCCCAGTGAAATAGTTCATGGTTAATTAAAAACTTGACAACAATAGTTAAAAAAGAGGCGGCCACAACAGTCCCCTCCCTTTTTTTTTGCAAGGTTGAATCCCATTAAAAATGCAGTGTTTGATGGTTCAATCCCATAAATTGACAGTTACCATCTGGTTATTTAACATAGCCATGGAAGATGGCCCATAGAAATAGATGGTTTACCTATAAAAAATGGTGATTTTCCATGGCTATGTTAAATAACCAGATGCTACATCACTTCCATATCTAGATCCTTCGTTGATCCGTCCTTTGCGCGGAGCCTCGCCTGAGGTGTTGAGGACGCACACCTCGGCCCACCAGTGTCAGCGACCTGGCTGAACTTTTTGCCGGTCAGTGATGATCATCCAGATGGGATACCCTCTGGTAAACTAACATAGCAATGGAAAATCACCATGCTATTAATGGGAAAATCCACTATTTCTATGGCCATTTTCAATAGCTATTTTGACATAACCAGATGGGATAGCGTCACAGTGATCATCCCCTGAGTTTCATGATGCCGATTCCGGGATTAGAACTTGCTTGATGTCGGGTTTATTCAGTGCCCCGACATTTTGGAAGATGAGGGACCCTGTAGATTCACTGTAGATGGAGGCGAAGAGTTGGATCGTGGTCAAGGGTTGAACGCGTTCACCAGAGTCTATGATGGCCTTGTCAACTTGCCAAGTAGTCCATTGATGAGATTGAACATTGTGTACTCCAAGTTTCACACTTTGCCAACTTAACCATCATATTTTCTCAAAAACATGAGTTTTCTGGGGCCAATTTCCCGCAATTTTAGAGACACACCCCACATGGATTGATTGTGGGGATGTTTATACCAGCCAGCTTATAGTATTAGGTTTGCTGTACCCCATTACATGCACATCATACAGAACAATACAGACACATCCACAGATGGAAACAGCATTCTGTCTCCCAATACGAAGATCCTCCTTTGTCTTCTCAGGTTGTCGAACTGAGGAATACTGGTGATTATATGCCCTTATGGGTAGGATTTGATAGATCATTCCTTCTTGTTGGTGTTCCATAATAAGGACTAATAATGATCAGCTGGGATCCCTTGAAACCCTGAACATTGGTAGTGAACACCCAATTGTTCCCAGTTGATCGCCCTGTTGGTATCGAAATAGTAAATAATGACACACACACACACAATCTAACCATCATGGGCGTTCTTTCGTGCTCCATGAGTTGGCATTTATCCCCTCCAAGGTTGCCATTTTTCATGATCATCCGCAAGAAATGTGTCATATTAGCAGCATCATACTATGACAACCATAGGTTTATCATGGTTTATCAATATCATCATGATGCAATAGATATGTTTATCCTCCACTTACCTACGATAGTGGCTGTTTGTTGGGCTGTGGCTTAGCGCCGCTAAAAGAGCAGCATCATAGGAGAGCTCACTTTTTTTTATGATTCGGTCTATTGGATGGGTGGGTGGGAATGATGATTCAACATTATTGTTATGTGTTTACCATCTTGTTATTTAACATAGCCATGGAAAATCCCTTATAAATGGAGGTTTTAATGGGAAAATCATCTATAAATGGGCCATTTTCCATGGCTATGTTAAATAACCAGAGGGTAATCAGTTTTATTATTGTTATATTCAACATTATTGTTATATATAATATGATGATTCAAAATGGCCCATGATTGTTATATTTAGTCAGAAGAATTCACTTGGTACCCCAAATGTTGGTATTGCGACCCCTCTAAGGTTGATTAGCAGAGTAGTCTGACTAGATGTATACTTCAATATTGACTATGTTACTAGCTTTACTGACTATATTCATAATCAGTATTAAAACATACACTGATTAGGATTATTATTTTTACGAATATATCATCATAAATTCAATATGATTGGTTAACGACATATCATGCCCATTACATTTGTAATATTAGTAACTACTATAAATAAAAGGTGTTATATATATTATATATATAATATCTAAGAAGCATTGCAATGGAAATTGGGGCTAACCAATTACTATAGTTACTATAACTATAGGAATATACTATCCATTAGCTATGTAGTGATGATATTAGTACCCATTTAGATCACCTCAACTGTGTACCCGAATTTTGCATTAGTATTGTAATATTGGTAACCATTATAGATTATATCATAATAGTAATAGTAATAATATATTAGTAATCTATTAATAATATATTAATAACATATTACTACTATCTTAAAAATGCATTAATAATGTATTAATAATATATTAATAATGTATTAATAATATATTAATGATGTTTTAATAATATATTAATCATATATTAAACTTGTACTAGTAATATATTATGTAATAATATATTCATAATATATAATAATATATGATATGTATATTATATATATCTTAACATGACACTATCCAGATATTTCACTCTGCCAGGTTCCTGAGTCAATACCCCGAGATCAGCAGCTTCCTCTGCGCGGGGGACGTCTATCGAAGAGACGAGATCGACGCCTCGCACTACCCGGCCTTCCATCAGTGCGAAGGACGCGGCCAACGCCGAGCCGATACCCCTGTGGCGACCAGGGTTGACATGGATTTCACCAGCAAAACTGGTGATTTTGGCGATGCTTTCACAGGATTTTGACCTGAAAGGTGGTAATGAATGGGTTTTATGATATGAGTACCGGCTGAACCAGCAAACATGAAAACTGGCGGTCTCATCAATAATGGCGACTTAAGCTACCACATGATATGGATTTAGTTAGCTAATTTGGTTTATAAGTAGCTTAACTAGGAATTATGCGAGCATTGTGATAGTGACTGGTTGGTGGTTTGGAACATGAATTTTATTTTCCAATATCTTGGTGGTTATAGGGTATAGTTCCTGGTTGATGGTTTGGAACCATGGAATTTTGACTGACTTTCCAATATATTGGGAATGTCATCATCCCAACTGGTCCGAACTCCATGATTTTTCAGTGGCGAAAAACCACCAGGTGAGGTTTTTGGACCATCATCGCCTTCTGGCACCACAGGGAATAGGAAATCTGTATGGGTTGAGTGGGGAAACCGACCCCATATCCCAACTTACTCTCCGGGAATCGTGGCAATTGGATGCCATTGGAAATCCATTAGAAATGGGGGTTTCAATTGGAAAATCATCGATAAATAGTGTATTTTCCATTGCCATGTTTGATTACGGGAGGGTATGGGGGTTTATGACCTAATCCTTACAGTAATTTGGAACCTCAACTGCACCAGCTGAAGGTTGACGTTTCGGCTCACCTAAGATTTCTGATTGACGTTTTGTTGTTCCAGACATAGGGATATCATTGAGATACGGTGGATGGTTGCGAAATCCTGCACCAGTTTTTCAAACGGTGGTAAACATCCCATTATTCCAGGCTTTCTACCATCCCAGGTGCAGGATTTCTCAACCATCCACCGTAGGGATTCAACCAGGAATGGGGATTCAACCCAAAATGGGGATACATACTGCACATTAATTTTGATAAACTATACAACCAAGAAGATAAGATGTATGTGTATATATATATATATAATATATATATATATATATTATACACATATGTATGTTTACCTCTAAATCGATGATTACCATGAAGAAACCCATGTGTTTAGCCTCCTGAAATCTAAGATATGAAACCCATTTTGAACGTAGCCATTTTCAAGAATCAGATCAGATTCAACGAATTCAACGAAGCATTTTGAAGGTAATTTTCTTGAACACCATATAAAAAATGGTTCATATCTAATTAAATAATTAGAGTCATATGAAAATATAATAGATATGCATATAAAAAATGGTTTTGAAATTAAGTCATATCTGTCATATCTATTTATATTTCATTTTTTTGGATTCTTGTTGAAAATCATATGAGTTTTCAGGGGTTGAACAGCATTTGGTGAAGTGCTTCACCGAAAAATGCTCGGCCTCGAAGATCTGGGGAGTGGAAACCTGAGATATTTGGTGGTTTCCAATCCATGGGGCCCAAGTTATCATCCATATTTTGATGGGAGAAATCCATGGTTTCCTGTGGACAATTTCCAAACCCTTCCACTGCAGTTTTTCCCAGGTTTCGAGGGTGAGGATTTCACTGGAACAATTTGAGGTTCATGAAATGTTGCTTCATATACAAATGGCATGTCAGATGTTGTTTTTGTTTTGATTATTACTATTTATTACTATTAGTGTTGTTGTTATTGTATTTTTTTGACACCTAGAAATAACCCCGAGCTGGTTGTCAAAATGGTTGCGTATGGTCATCAACTGTGCCTACTGCATCTATCTTGGACGATGATTGGATTTCATATGAAACATTCAGGCATTTTGTGCTCCAATGTATTATAGGTAAACGATAGCTTTGCCACAAATTTCATGCTCGTCCCTTGGCACTGGGTATCACTTGGTGCTAGGAGTTCGGCTCTTTGACGCTCAGAAGGCTGGTGGCTGGTGCTGATGGTTGTGACTTTCGGGTGAATCCCTGTAAGGTTTGTCTGAAAGTTTAAGGGACAACCTCAGAATTTGATGCTTAATCATCATCATCCCTTTTTAAAAAATGGCCATAGTTGGGGTACTGTATATCTATCATATCTTCAGACACGCCCATATGTCATATCCTGCTAACACTTGAGGGGAATTAATTAAGTATCATGAATCGGAATCAAGAGTTATATCCCATTAAAATACCATTGGATTCCATTCATATCCCATTAAAATACCATTGGGATTGGAATGGGCAAACACTTCGTGGTCTGGATGATCGTTCCACATGAGTGAAGCGGACCATCCCAGTTTCGAAGTGGCAAAAAAAAATTGCCAGGCGGCCAGGTTCTACCCCGGGTGGTCCCCGGAGTTGATCCAATTTTTGTTCAGGTCTCCAAAGAAGAGGTGATGGAAGACTTGAAGATGCTCGGAGAGAAATTCTCGGAGATTATACACACATATATATAAATAAATATATATATATATATATAAATAAATATATATATATAAATATATATAAGTAAATATATATATATACAATATTTACAATATTATCACTATATATATATATATATATATAATGTTTTCCTGTTCCAGGATGATTTCCTGAAGATCAGAGCCGCACCCCGGAAATCCACTGGGGACATGACGAAATCTGCCGGATTGGCATTACCTGCCTGGTACCTCCGAGTTCTGTTGACAAACCATGGCAACCCTCTCAGTTCTGCAACGGTTGGTAAACCCATCTAGCTAGTGCAATATATTCTGGTTGGTGGTTTGGAACATTTTTTATTTTCCATAATATATGGGAATAATCATCCCCAACTGACTGATGTTTTTCAGAGGGGTAGGTATACCACCAACCAGTATGATTACAGTAATATATCTACCAAGCCCCAGTGAAATCTTCGTGAATGAGCAGGGGCACCGCCTTGTGGTATTCAAGGCTACCACAGCCTGGTGCAGTGAGTTTAGCGAGAAACAGGAGAACCCCACGGGGACACATACGATCACCAGGGTTCTTAACCAGGTACTGATGTCCCAGAACCAGTTGAAGGGAGAATTTATAGGACACCGCGGTATTCGGGGGTTCAAGAATATGGCTTTCCGGCACAATTTCCGGCACTTAGGGATCCTCCAAAAGATCGAATTTTGCGTTTCCAGGATCTTGTGGATGCTTTCCCATCTATGTTCAGGGATTGCTATTTGGATATAGGTCAAAATTATATAGTTATCCTGTTATCCCAAAACTGCTGGTTCCCCCGGCTCAATTTTGAGCCATACCCATTTCTATCGATCCATTGGCTCATTACCCATCTAACTATATATAGTTATATCATCACCATAAACTAACTATAGAAGCCAACCTATAGAAAGAAATATAGCTATAAAAATCCATCTCACATTCATAGACCCTAGTAGATCCAGATCCATTGAAACATCGGGATGGCCTAGGAAGACTCTGGAGGGTCTGGCGGCGCATCTCTTTAATCTGAAAACGGGCGAAGACACCATGCGCTGGCTCGACGAGTGCGACATATGGGACGAGCTGGGTTTTGGCATCCGCGAAATTGGGGGCTTTAAAGGAATTTACCCCAAAAAAGTAGGTATTATATGTAAATCTAAAAGGAACTCTATATACATATATATATACATACATATATATATATATATTCAGCTGCATCTTCATATGTATATATATATATACATTTTTATTTTCAGACATACAATATAACTATTCATGAGACATATTTTCTCAACAGATGTCACGTCTCCCATCGCAACTGGAGGTATTTTCCCTTCACGGAGCCCTCTGTGGAACTGGAGATCTTCTACCAGGAGGACTGGATGGAAGTACTGGGCTGCGGCGTCTCTCGGCTGAGGATTGCCATTTTTTAACTTCTTAAAAGTGGAAATAATTGGTGAAGTGGAAAATCAACTTATCAGTGGAAAATTCATGATAATTCATTGATAATTCACCATTTATGAGGATTTATCCACTTATATGAGCTACAAAATGCCATTCAAACTGAGGATTTACTATGATTTATGCAACATGTTTTTCATATTGGGAGTTAGATGGGTCTATGCTTTTTTTACCATGTGTATCCATCCAGATGTAGCCAACTTGGTTTGGTATTGCGCTGGAAATCCTAGGTTTCAATGCCAAAAAGGAGAAACACCATCTATGCATGGGGCATATAGTAGTACATTGCCAGGTTGCATCAAACAACGAATCAGTATTTCAGCGTTCATTATTATGAGTGTTTTTGTGATATTCGGACTATGGCAATGAGAGAAGGAGGTGAGTCTTTCACTGATCACTGGGACAGTTTGTTGGGAAAGAAGCCAATTATGACTGTGCAGCCAGTGTTTTTAGTCTGGTGATTGGGATCAGATGACGCCCACATACCAATACACTGGGTGATTTACTAATTACTAATGACAATATAATTGACAATATATCAGTATATCAGAAAGATATATGAAGATATACCAACAACCAATCATAAATTATAGAATATACCAATAACCAATCATAAATTATAGACATATTGACTCCATTTTTCCAGACGGCTCTTCTTCTCTGCGTTCCTTTCGAATAAAAAAGCCCCAGATTTCGGCCCCTGAGGTGATTCACCACGATGTCGCAGCCTTGGTGAATGGTTTGGCCAATGGTGCACGGCTTCATTGGTCAATGTAGTCAATATATATATATATATATATCTATCTATCTGATATATCTGATATATGATCAAGCAATGTAGTCAATGTACAGGGTTTGATGGAGGAGCTGGTTAGCATCTCACGTCCACCGCACCGCCGGGAAAAAAGCTGCCTCGAGGTGCTGCGAAATGCAGGATTGGACCCAGAGAAGGCGAGAGGACTGGGGGAAACAAACGAACACGTGGGATTTCGAAAGGCAGAGTTACCCTCTGCTTATTTAACATAGCCATGGTATAGATGGCCCATAGAAATAGATGGTTTACCTATTAAACATGGTGATTTTCCATGGCTATGTTAGTCATAACCAGATGGTAATTATGATATTCAATGGGAAACAAGGTACTTCAACCATACACTGTATATATATATAGATTTGCTGGGATTCACCAACACAACTTAGGGATTTTGTTGATCTCTCTTGGTCGATGGTTGATTTACTAGTTCAATCATCATATAGTTAGGGTTTAACCACCAACATATATATATATATAGGGATATAATTGATAAATGATGGGTGCTTGATGATAATACCATCATTTTAAGTGGAAATTTAAGGCATAGAAATGGATATCATATCGACATATCGACATTAGGACATATAAGCCTGGTTGATGGGTTGTTTGATGGGATTTAACCAGCATATTTGAGTTCAAACCACACATTTTTTCTGGTGATACATGATACATTTTTTCTAAATGTCGCTTGGTGAGGGTTATGACTGGGGCTTTGCCTTAGTGACTAATAGTGTTTTCCACCAGAAATTGCTTGCGGGGATGGAATTCAAATCCACCGAGGCGATTTCATGCTAAAGCTGCCAGGGTAAACCTACCTAGGAAGCAATGATCGGGGAGGTAAACCGACATAAATGTATCATTATTTACATTTTCCTAGTGTAAATGATTTCCACTCAACATTGGCAGAATATGTAACGATCGGGGAGGTGTTTCTTTTTTTTTTCCGGAAAGACATCATATGTACAATGTACTCGTATACTGCACATGCACAGCTGGGAATGCCCGCAGGAAGGCCCCCCCAAGTATAAGTTGGTCCATAACCTCTGGTAATTTAACAGTTTGCCATTGAACATGACCATAGAAAGTTCGTGGATCTTCCCATTAAACATGGTGATTTTCCATCGTTTTTCGTATGTTTACCAGGCCGGGTAACCCCCCAAGAGCCCAGTGAAATGAACCAAGTGAAACCGACCAGGCGGGGCTCCCTGGGGCATCACTATTAATCATATGATTAGTAGTTAATATCCCAAGGAAAGCCGTGAAAAATGGTTAAAACCCACTATGATTCACCACTCTTAACCATTGTTAAACCATTGTTAAACCACTAGTAACCACTAGTAACCACTATTAATTGTTAACATCACATTGATATACCCCTGCAATTACCATTGTGCAAACGGGTTTGTTGCAGGTCCACGGCTGGGCTTTCGGCCTCGGCTTGGAACGTTTGGCCATGGTGCTTCGGCTGGTGGTGATCTTTGGTGAGTTTCAGGGTGAATTTGGCTTGGATTTGCTGTTTCATCCACTGCTTGGGGAACCAAGATTTGGGCATATTTTCCCAATTATATAATGTTTTCTAAGAATATTTGGGTATATTTTCCCAAGATTTGGGAACCAATATAGGGCATAGGGTTCCGAAAAAGCAAATCCAAGATTTGGCTTGTTTTTTTTTTGGCAATTTTCATGGACAACGAGGTGCGTGTTAGTAAAGCAACGTCATAACACAGCCATATTTTGATGGTTTATACCACCCATTTATGGTGACTATTGCTTTACTCACGTTAATGAAGGGGCCAAGACGACTGAGTTTTTGCACGCAGCTGCGCTGATTTCACCAGGAGCTGGGCTTATCCCATGGATGGCTTAGAACAATGCCTATCAACCGATTACATACTGGGATGCTGAATGGAAAATCAATGGAATTCCTCATATATTGCCGGTGGTACAAAATGGATGATTTTCCATTTCACCATGGAACTGAGTAGCTGGAAATGCGCTGAGCATCAAAGTAGCCAAGCAAGAACCATTCATGAATTGTCATGGCTCTGAAAATATGGAACCTTAAGCCTTAAACATTTATTCTTGTTACCCTCTGGTAAATTAACATGTTGACCCTGAAAATGACCAATTTATAGTGGAAACTAGTCTTCCAACCCCGAAAAATGGCAGGGTCTATGTTAATTTACTGGAGGGTAATACAAACAAGGTTTCCTTCCCAAGCCACCTTGACACACCCAAATAATAGCTAATAGCTCCGAAGCGTTTGAATAGTCAGTGGGTTATTTGTATATATATCCCTACAAGTTGTAAGATAGCGTCAGATATAGAACTCTTACTTCTCAATGTAGGGGATCCTGATCGTCGACATGTTTGCGAAGGCTGCCTTGTTTCGCTGCCTTGTCTCCCATGCATTGGTGGCACGTTTTGGTCCGCTATTTCTCCGTTAGGAAGGCAGCCAGCCACCCAGTCAGTTAGTGATAGCGGTGAACGCAGCGGACGCAAATCCAATGGTTTATCACGAGATTCTCTGTAACCAAAGATTTTTTTGGGTAGACACCATTTCTGTGAACCAAAACCGACCATCTACAAAGCATTTCACTAACTAAGCATTGACATCACCGTTGTGGTTCGCTTACCCTTGGAGGATATTAGCCCACTTAGTAACTGATTAATAAGCCTGGCAAGTAAGTCCCCATTTGGTGGCATATCCTATCTATGAAAGGCTTGATCCGTGGGGTGACCCTTCAAGTCAAGAGTCCTCTTAAATCCCCATGGAAATTCGATTGAACCAGCCATTGTCCTTGGTTATTCTACATCACTCACCATTTACATCACCGTCTGCCTTTCCTTGGTTCCCCTTTGAAGCCTGCAATCAAAGTGGATGGCCCTGTAGACCTCAGGTGCTCTTCGGCATCCCGGACATCCGGCTCTTCTGGTCCGACGATGAGCGGTTTGCACAGCAGTTCACCGCGCAATCCTTCACGGAGCTGCTTGGTGCACCGCAGGGCGTGGGCTTCGGGCCAAGCAAACTGACCCACATCCTGGGTATGGCTCAAAGGGCGAACAAAAATCCAGAAACAAGAAAAACTATAAGTTAAAAACGTATATACCGCATAATTGAACACATATCAATATCAAGAAAACTGTCACATAATGTCACATGTATATGATTTTGTTTGTCTGTATATATATAATATATATATACACACATGGTATGTATGTGTATATATGTATATATATATATAGAGCCACACACACACACAAGTCGCCCCCCAAAAAATGCGGGTTACCGGGTTGGATGCTCCGGGGATCACCGCAGTGGGTTCCCCAGCAGTTGTTTATCGGATCCTCCCGAAGATCCGGTACCCAAAATTTTGGAATGGTGCAGATCATGATGTTTTTCAATAGTTTACTTATTTTTTTGGGCGGAAAAAAATTGGTACCAAAAATTTAGGGTACCCTAAAATAGGTCACCAATGTCACCTACAAAAAAAATGCCATCAATTGGATACCATGCCAGGTAGTTCTTTTCCCAACACTGATTGATCCAAAGCAACATCCTCCGTCCAGCGTTTAGGAAGACCAAGTTCAAACCCTTCTCCAAGTATCCTCCCGTGCTCAAGGACTGACGATTTTGGACGAATTTTCCTGCTGAGTTGCGTTAATTTATGTATTTGCTGGACTTTGGAAGTACCCTCTGGTAATTTAACATAGCTATGGAAGATGGCCCATTTATTGTTGATTTGCCCATTAAAAATGGTGATTTTTCATAGCTATGTTAAATTACCAGAGGGTATTGAAAAAGTGACAAGTAATCTTCGCCCTACTGATGAAATGATCTTGTTGCAAGGAACCGTTCTGTGCGGGTCTGAAGCTCCAAGAAAATGTTTATGGAATTTGTATTCGTATTTTATTCCAATGTTTTTGGGATTTCCTCCTTTTTGAAAAAACATGTGGCAGGACATCAGCATGTGGATTCCAGAAGAGTTCGTGGACAACGACCTCTTCGAAATGATCCGGGACGAGGGAGGCGACCAGGTGCGCGCAGGGGGCAGGGAAAAATCCCACATCTTTTGGAGAAATCCTGGGCGAAAGCGACATTTTCAGCCAAAATTTGCGAGATACAAATGATATCCAGGACGAGTAAGAAACACATTTGTTTGGGATGGGTATCTAAGGATTCTAAATCTAAGTAGCACTACAGCCCTGAATATTCACACGCAAAACCCAGAAATGGTTTAAGAGATGATGTTCCCTTTTGGGAAATTGAAATTCTTGGGATCGATGTGAACTTCTCGGGTTTACCCGAAGCAATCAGCCAGAAGTGGAAAACGGTTGTTGGGAATGGGTTCCCGACCTCACATGGAAGCACAAAACTCGCACGGAATTCACAAATAAGATTTGCTATGGCTACACCCCCAAAAATATCATTCAGATTACAATTTCGAAGAAAAACATTCATCCAGTTTTCTAAGCAATCCTATCGATAACACTGGGACAGCTTGTATAAACACATTAATACTTTACATTATCATCTCATTTACCAGTCCATGGATTGGTTCGTGGGAACTTTCCCTGATTGTTGATGATTATGACCATTACCCTCCCGGAATAACAAACACGCCTTGGTGAACAGAAAATACTTAAATGGGCCGTGGCTGGAATTTAACTCTGTCAAAAAACCGGAGGCCTTTTCCGGTTTCCACCAAACCGGGATATGATACCCTCTGGTAATTTAACATAGCTGTTGAACATGACCATTTATAGTGGATTTTCCCATTGAAAATGGTGATTTTCCATCGTTTTTTGTATGTTTACCAGAGGGTAACCAGGGATGCCAGGCACACCAATCTGCCCTAAAACGAGGTGGAAAAGGTGGATTTGCTGGATGAGTTCACACACCCCAAGACAGGTGGGATTTCGGGCCTGGGTGGGGTAAACAGTAAACATGAAAAATCCATGGGCATGGCACCTTGGAACCTTGGATATAATTTCCATCCCGATTCTGAAGTTTGACCCTGCAAATCCTAACTGTTTCACGGTTGGAAAGAATTGTCCAACAACAAATGCCAGGGTCGATTTGGTACTTGGGGGGATGGTATGATCGTGGATGTGCATTCCAGTTTGTGTCTAGATCATGACTAGCTCTATGTGCGTTTCCTATCATTTTCTTTAACTTTTTTCCCAATTGTGTATGGGCAATGTAATTTTTATCCCTAAAAATCCTGTTGTTGCTGTAATAGACGGTTTTGTTGGAAAACATCATCACAATTTTCAATCTTTTCCATACCCTGTCCAATTTTTCATGGCCAAAATCCCAATTTCATCGCATTTTTTTTCAAAATCCCAATTTCATCCCATTTTTTTGGCAAAATCCCAATTTCATCCCATAATTTTTGGCTAAATCCCAATTTCATCTCACAGTTTTTGGCTAAATCCCAATTTCATCCCATACTTTTTGGCCAAACTCCCAATTGCGTCGGATTTTTCTTGGCTAAATCCCAGTTTCATCCAGCTTTTCACGTCAAAAGAACCGTCCCCGCGCCCAAGTCCTGTCCGCAGGCCGCACCTCGAAGATGTTCCGCGTCACCTGGCGCGACATGTCGCGGACCTTGACCAATGAGGAGGTCAACACGAAACACGAAAAGGTCTTGGAACGTTCCTTGGCAGATGGGGAAATCATCAGCAAATGATGTGTGTCATAGTGTCATATTAAGATTAGTAATTACACATATATATATATATATAACACATATATATATATAACACATATATATATATATAATTATGGGGGATGGGTTTTAGCAAATGCGGATGATCTTGTTTTGTTGGAAACTGGGGGATTCTGCTCAAGCAAAAGGGTGATCGAATCAGTGCGCTTTGCAGAAACCATCTTTTGACATCCCGGTCATCTGACATCTCCGTCTCTTCTCATCGCCTTCTCTTGAAATCTCTTGCTCTTGGCATCTCTTCTCTTGAGATTTCCTTCTTATGTCACCTCATCCCTTCTCATCTCACCTCACTTCTTCTCATCTCATCTCATCTCATCTCATCTCTTCGCACCTCTTCTCATGTCATCATGTCATCATCTCATGCGATCTCATCTGAGTTAATCTCGTCTCATCTCATCTCAGCTCATCTCATGTCTTCTCATCTCTTCCCTCTTTCAGATCGTCTCAGCTTTTCTCAAGGTGGAAAGAAAGCATGTTCATCGTAAGTCCCTTCCTGCGAGAATGCCAAGTAGAACTAGGTCATGAGCCATGAGTGTCACAGACAAGTCATGCCTATGGGCACATAGGCATTTGTTTTCCCCTGAAAACTACGAGAACGATGAGTTTTCAAGACGGGATTGAGCTTATAAGCCGTTTGTAAGTGGGAGAATCCACGACGGGACTTACGATCAGGATTTCCCCCTGATCGACGAAGCATGACACCAAGGTGTCGTGGAGGAGTTGAAGGTGGAGCTTCGCTAAGTTGAACGACAATTTTCGGAATCTACAGATGGAGAAAAGACATGAAAAAACAAGTAATGAGTACATGGGAGACTGGGAAATTTTCAGAAATGGTTACAGTGAACATCGATGGACATGTTCATTGTTTTCCCAGAAATCACGAGCGTTCTTCTGTTTTCAACGTGGCATGAAACGATCTTAAATCAGGCTTGGTCCAGCGCACGGTCTGGACATCGCAAGCGATGTCAGGTTCGTGTTGATCGTCGGAATCTTCTGATGAACACACCATAAACGCATTTATTGAATTCATCTCTTTTCAAATGTAGATGATGGATGAATTTCCAGAGCATGACTCATCAGATCCCAACAAATCCAGCCCGCACTTGTCTTATTGTTTTCAACACACGGGGTACATACTATCCCGCTGGCAATCTGCTGGTTTCTTCTGACAAGCCTCGATGGGAACGTTGGAACCAAGGGGTGGGTGAACAAGATATTGTTGTAATGAATATCCGCTGGCCATTCGAACCCAAATTGGAGGTACCTACCATATATTGTTGGCCTATTTTTCAGGATTAAATTGGGGATATACCCCTAATTTCTATGGCCCAAAATATGGTACGTTTACTTACCTTCATCAATTGGATCCTGGAGATCTCCCATTGTTTGCAGTGATCGGACAGCAATGATCAGCACAAATGACGATGCTAAAATGAATGTTTAACGAAACGGGCCATAAAAAAGCAGGCAAACGATAATATGGTGGCGGACTTTCAAAAACAAGAATGATTGAATATAAACAAACTGTTGTAATAAAACCATGAATAGTTTCCAATACTTGGCTGATGGTATAGTTTTGGGTTTGGGTCAACATAACATTCTTAGAAGAAGATCAATGGCAAACAAACCCATTTATGGAGTTTCCAAGTTTACTTACTACAGAACTTGCTGAAGAAATGCCTTTAACCGCCTCCAACGGGAATGAAGCGGTGACAACACGGAAGATTTCGACCGCCTGCAGTAGTCATAGGCTGCGATTTTCGTGGTGAATTTTCATTGCTTTTCGATCACACCCAAAAAGTGGTTGCGATTTCGGCTTGTTCAAGACATGCGACAAAGGCAAAACAGAACAACTCGCGCTGACGCTTGCAGATGCGTATCGAATGTTATCAACGCGAAGAGGATCAATGTGGTGTTGGCCCCTCCAATGTTGTTGAATGTGATGGAGTTTGAAGCACTGGGCTTGTGGTGATCAATGCCACCTACTGTAGTGCCTGTGCCCCGTCCTAATGAACAAATCCCTTGAATGATCCCTCGAAACGCTGCACCAACAGGATGGGCATGTAGTGGGTCGGGTTTGGTATGCGAATTCATGATCTATTTTTGTGCCAGACATGGGGACATGTACATTGGAAAAATGCAATGTATATTGTATACAGACACACATATCATATACATATATATATATATATACATACATACTGAAAACATAGTGTAAATGCCTGTGTATATATAATATACAACATATATAATATACAATATAATATATATATAATATAATATACACTATAAATATTATACAATATGTATATATATATATTTAATATACAATATATACATGATACACACTATATACACATACAATATGTAATATATATACAATATGTAATACACAATATGCAATATATATATAATATAATATATATAATATTGTTTATATAATATGATATATATATATATATATAATGTATAATAATATATATATATATATAATATTATAATATATATATATATATTATATTATCTTATCTTATATTATATTATATTATATTATAACATAATATATATACGCGCAAAACCGCTGTCTCGCCGTCGGCTGAAACTGCTTAAAACTGGTGGTTTTTGTCATGATTTCTGGAAATTTCCAATGGAAAAATGTGGCGAAACGCCATCTGACCACACGTGAGCTTTTTTTTTCTTGTGTTTCACGACATCCAGTGTAGCTTTGCTACCTTGAAGGCGTCTGATGCAGATAGTTTTACTATCCCTGCCAAGCAATCTTTTCTATAGACAGTCATTGCGTTCAGGATTGCTTTCAGTCCTGGCTGCCGATGCAAGCTTGCGGCGGCAAGCACCTGAATATTTTTCAGGTT
>Ga0126342_10011357_pt1 | contig 15911 bp, 14 predicted proteins | sample Cyp1metagenome_FD_92528 | JGI IMG/M metagenome (GOLD analysis project Ga0126342, IMG submission 92528) | Coral microbial communities from Lord Howe Island, Old Settlement Bay, Australia - Cyphastrea 1 metagenome | ecosystem: Host-associated > Invertebrates > Cnidaria > Coral ... | reverse complement strand
TTTTCTGGTACATATGGGTTGGTACAATGGTACATATGGGGTGGTACAATGGTACATATGGGGTGGTACAATGGTACATATGGGGTGGTACAATGGTACATATGGGATGGTACAGTGGTACATATGGAGTGGTACAATGGTACATATCCAATGGGACAGTGGTACACACGCAATGATACAATGGTACATTTATACATGTCTATGTGTAGATATATACACAGTACAAATAACTATGTTTCAGCACACATGTATATGCATTCCATGGTTTATTACTCTGAAAACAAAGTATATTGTGCAACATCTTGCAGCAATGATGCGCCCTGTCACATTATGCACAGATAATTGAAGTGTTCATTTTTTTCCCTTCAACATTGTCGAAACAGTTCTCTATGCAACTACGGGCTCATCCATCAGCTGAAAGTACCATTGGAGTAAACCTCAACATTGTGGTTCAATACAAAGAAAGGGAAATTCAAAAAAAACTAACACATACAACTCACTAAAATAAATTATCATAAGATATGTTTCAAACATCAAACAACCACATGATATTGCACATCAAACAAAAAACAAATATACTAGTATGAAAAGAGAAACAAAAAGCCATGTGGTCTGAAGCCTGATCTCGGTTCGGTAATTCTTTTCCACTGTGAAGCCACTGAATTGCACTGGCCTTCATCATTGTTTGTTTTAGAGATGAGCATACAAACTAAAACATTATAAACTTAAATCCATACAATCACTTAAACCCATTGATAATATAAAACAACAACAGACCATATCTCTCGATCTACATTTTTAAGCATGATGGCCTGAAAAGTGCTTGGTAGCCGACTCATCAAGGTAACCTTCCTGCAATTCTTGTGCTGATAGCAGACCACAGATACCGAATGACCAGAGGTGTTCTGCTTCCATTCAGTAATCCTTCCTGAAGGGAAGGCAATAACAACAACATAGTGCTATGTTGTTATTTGTGTTCTTTTGTTTCTTTTTAACAACATACCAACAGACCCTAAAAGTGTATAAGTAAAAACATATGCTTTTTTAATAACCGCTTGCCTATAGGTGCGTTTTTCTCAGGCACAGAAACACGTCCATCTTCTTTTTGGTATGCTATCATATGTCCTCCCGCATCAAATACCTGAAACTCAGAAAGCACACATTTCGGTTTTGCTTGAGAGGCAGAAGTATGTGAACTCGTGGGTGCTGTAGCAGTAGATTTTGTAGCAGAAGCTGAAGATGATGAACTTGGTTGCTCAGATAAAATGCACGCTCCATGTACCTAGGCGACTGCGTCTGTATTGAGTACTAGGTGTTATGTGACATAGTGGTGTCATCATCAAAGCTTGTATTTCAACTAGTGATGATCTTATATAACAAGTATAAGGATACATCATATTACCTGATACAAATCAATCATAAGTGGTTTTGGGGTTTAGTTTAGATTAAACTTATGAGATTAAGGATATATCATAATTGTTTTGTTTCAATAACTGATCAGTATAAAAACAAATATACAACTTTGGATACTGCCTAGTCACTGAATCGTGAGCTGTTTTCCATGCACTCTCCAGCTCAGCATCATCCACTGCATCAAGATCATCTCCTATCCAAACAAGAACAAACACACGTACACCCATACCTAGTTTGTTAGATGTTGATTTGTATATATTGTGTTTTTCTTGTGATTGTGTATGAAATATCTATCTACATATACACATATATAAATATATACATCCAACTACACTATAATGCATTATGTATTGACATGACTTCTGTGAATCCACCTGTCATAATCTACATTGGGTTAATCCAGTCTCATGTTCTATCACAACTGGTGGTCTCCTGATCGTGTGGTGGAAATTGGACCTTCTGCTGCATCATCTGTCTTCCTCTTGGTTGATTTGGTCTGCTGTGCGCTTCCACCTGTTCAGGGATAGACAAAAAATACACTTTAAAGGCACCTTTTGTGGCAAAGAAATCATAAGAACAATATAAACATAAGAGATTAGTGTAACACACACATATATCTTAGTAACATCAAATTAGAATCATATATGTTTGGGGTTGAATTTGAATTTGCGGTACCCTGCCTGGACCGATTTTCTTTACATTGGTACGCTTCGATTCATTGTTTGTTGTCTTTGGTTGCTGGGTTGCCTTTTTCAGGAATGAAACTGATGTAGCCACATTGTCTTCCTCTTCAGAACTGGCCATCACACTGTCTTCAGACACCATAAGCCAAGATTCTGCAAGTGGGAACTGAAATTCAATCTCGCTCAAAGATCGAACCTTAGTTGTAGGCATGATTGAAATTATACTAAATGTTGTAACACATATGTGTTCATAATATCCAACTACATACAAATAAATGCTCGCATCTATGCTTAACAAAATTGTAGTAGCATGGTTTCAACTTGTTATTTTTATGATTTGTTTTTGTCTAGGCTGTAAACCATTGTGCTATATTATGCAACATCTAAATATTTTAACTATATATAATATAACATATCTGATTATATATATATACACATTCGAGAGTTTGTTATATTCTGTTATGGAAACATCATGTTAAGATGCGTTCTGAAACATCTTTGTAGCATAAAATATACTAGAAACTAGTTGTTTGTAACTGATCTATACCCAGCAATATTGTGAAACATACCACATATCAAAATTATCACCGCAAATTGAAAAAATCAAATCCGAACGAAACTTTATATTAAACATAATATCAACAAAATGGTAGTTATACAGCTAATGATCATTCACTTCTCAAGTGTCTATTCAAATAATTTATTATTTAGATTTCCATTGGTTTGAATTTGACTCAACTACATTGAGAATGCTGTATGCAAAAAAACAAGCATAAGGTAATGTGCACTAGATCAATAAGCTTTGTGTCACGAACATCAACTTTTGTAACGTGTTCACCCTTGATGATGATGGATGGAAAATTGTCAATGTTTGGTATAAATTCAAGAGATTGCAATATTAATAAAAATTGAAATTGCAAGATTTGTTGTTTGTTTATGTGTTTGCAATCTATGGAACACATCAACATATATATATATATATTGTTTGCAAAATTATAGTCATATATTCATAGTATGCGTTGCTGGTTCAAAAGGTTTACTGAATACATATAAAAAAAATAATGTACCTACTACAAACTTAAGACTCTTATGTTTTGCGTAATTGATCGCAATCAAAAAGTCGGCCGTTGCCATCAGCAATCGACTGATCATAGGGTGAAACTGATCATAGGTTATGTTGACTCTAGTCATCGTCTTGTCGTCTCTTCCTCAAAGGACGAATCAAATCTGTTTCAGATTCGGTGCAAGATTCATGAAGATCATTTGATGATTCTTCATGTGTTGAAGTTGAACCAATTTCATTTTCATCTTCGTCACTGTTGCTATGTCCTCCTGTAGTTGTTGATTGCTCACCAAGTGAAAATTGATCGTCAGAAAATGTCATATTCCCATCATTGTGGGCATGGTCATGATCATAATCATCATCGGAATCGATTTCATCATCGGCTGTGGAAGTTTCAATGTTATTGGAATTGCCATGATGAAGATCATCATGGCTAGAACTCTCACTATCAGCTTTGGTGTTGCAGGTGGTTGCTGTTGAAGATGAACTCGATGTAGTGGCATATCCTTCGTTATTGTTTTTTTCTGTGTCCGATTCATGTGCTGAATCCTCCTCAAACTCATAGTCAAGGTACGGAAATGGAACTCCTGGACGACTCAATACGTTTCTATAGTGTGACATCCTGATGTAAAAGCAATCATCTCCATAGAACTCTGTAGGTGTACCTTCATTAGTATCAGTATCATTGCTCTCTGCATCTCGAGTGGCTGTTTCTGGAAGCGATGCCATAGTGAAAGCCGAAACTATGATATGATTCAAAAGTAATGATATAGATCCAGCCGGACTGTGTTTTGTTTTACATTCATATAGTAGAATAGACTGACAAACGTTATGTATGTATATATTAATATTATACATGTATTTGTATTATAAAGATTTGACTTAATTACTATGAAGTACTGTGTAAAGCCTTATACATACACATGGGCTTGAGCCTGAACACAACTGCAACAGTCAATGTTTCAGATATATACAAATATTGTGTTTATATACATGTATATAAAACTTGATGATCATTGTGAAATGTCAGAAACTATTGAATATAATTATTCTGTTCCAACATCAGAAATATCATTTTGTTTTAACTGGATGATACTTTGTTTTATTTTATATAATGTTCCTGAACTTGATACCCGGGTAACCTAATATATATATGTATATATATTCCATCAATATTACACACACATGTTCCATGAATGCAGACAAGAAACCTTGTATGGAATAACTGTCCAAACACATCCAGCACCAAATGCACCGTGGATGTTGTTGGAAATGTCTCTGGCCAATTCAGTCTGGGTGTAAATCACTGGAGAGCGCATTTCACCCTGATGATGAATACAAGTCGAAGCTACCCATAGTCCATCACCCGTGTGGTTTGGTTCCAACTTCCACCAATCACCTTCATAAGGATTGTATTTCGTACGACATAGAATCCAGGCAAGAACTCTAGGATGATCTGATTGCCTGATGTTTTTGCGAAACAAAATCACAATATATATATATTATATATTGTACGATGATATTAGGTCATAGAGTCATAGAGCCACTAGATGGTTATGATATGATATGATTAGCGTATCATTGAACAAAAATGTTTGCAGCTAATAAGAATACAACCAAATCTGCATCTGAATATAAATAGAATCTAAACTAACCTTAAGACCACCACAAAACAATAGGTGTTGTAAAAAACAATGAGTAAATAAGTGCTGAAGTACTCATCCGATTTCTTCAAGACCAAGAGAGGGTGCTGGATACTTGTTTGTGGCTCCTTGTTTCTACCATTCTTCAAGTGAAGTCTGCGGTGATTGGAAACATGTTGTTTCAGTTGAGTCAAAATATGATTGTATGTAGCCATGCATTGTATCTCCTTCATGCAAAAACCGTCCTTCTGCCCACAGCTCAAACGAACTGTAGTAGAAGCGAACTGACCAGGGTCAGGAATGATACCGGAAGCTCTTTCTCTCCACTTCGATGTCCATTTTCTCACAAATCCATCCTCCATGTCCGCTTGGTGAACAGCATGTTCGCTCAATGCCCAGTTTCCATCCCCAAGCCCAAACGAACCAAAATGATCTCCTTGATCAGTGTTTGCTTCCAATACACTTTTGGGAATAGCCACTAACTGCTTGAAGCGACCCTGAGTTGACACATCATCGTCATGGTGAAGCACGATGGCTTGACTGTTTTCCTCATCGTCATCATCATCCGAATCATATACATGCTGAACCAACATCGATAATGGATGAGATGTAGGATTGAAGTTCGAGGTCTTTGGTGTGCTAACACTAACCTTTTCATCCAGATTTGCCAGTTGCATCCTCTGTTTGCGTTTCTCCTTGGCTTCCAACTTGTGTTGTCTTGCGGCATTACCCCAAAACGCTTTGAGTGCAGGATTGTTTTTCCATTGTTCTTTACACCAATTCAAAGTACGCCTCCTGCATGAATCGTATGATTCCCCAGGTTGCAGTGTTCTTTCGTTGAAAGCATGTGCACAAAAGAGAGTGTACCCGTTGTAGACTTTCGATTCTCCTACAGGGTTAGAAATTTGAAAGAGTAAACTCTGTGAAACAAAACAAAACCATATTCAGAGAAAACATATACATAATGACATATGAAAGTAATAATAATAGTTGATTTGTTCGGGAATTCGAATGTTGTTGAATGATACTTACTGTCTGATAGTGCGCAACACATTTACAAACTCCATATTCAAATTCAAAACATAGCGGCACAATACAAATGATCCTTTGATGTTGTCATCAATGGTCGATGTGATAGTCATGGGGTCGACATGCTCCCTGATATGGTCAAGCTGATCCACGTATGCCTTCTTGATTTCCGCAATCAAATGTTTTGAACATAGGGTGTGACTAAGATCACTTCTTCCTCGCCCAGACCTTTGCATGCTTTTGATTCGTGCGAAACAATTTTCAACAGCAACGTTGAATGGTAGCCCCTGGTATGCAGCTTTCAATAGCAAATGATGTGTTCGACCAGGCAATAGTTCTTCAAAACCCAAAGTACGTTCACGAAGTGGACCACTAAACGCTTTGTCCAGGCAGCATTCATCCAATGCCATGAACTCTTTTGCAATCACCTACAGGGAATGTGGTAAAGCTGAACTGGTATCTGATTAAATGGTATTTATAATTACTGTTCACAATTACGGTACACATTTTGAATCAAAACATACTAATTATATCTATTGTACAATAACAACTATTATATTTTGTTGAAAGTTTGTTGTTTCTTGGGTGGTAATGCCTCCTTGGAATCACGGGATTCTTCATTGGCCACAAGTCTGCTGAGACTCCAAGGAAGTAGTGAATATGGTTTCACAAGACGATGCCACGTTTGACCAACCAAAGACACGATGGCCCAAAATGTGTGATCCCTGAACGAATCAGGGATTTCGCCAAGAAGTCCTGATCAAGACTCAAGACAAAAGCACTGATCAAAGTAGAGTATGTATGTGTTTGTTTTGTTGATATGACATAGTGAAATAAGTTTAACAATGTTAAACTTTTACATTGGCAAACGTCTTTAAACTTTGCTTAAGACTTAAATGATGTTTACTATGTGACAGCCATGCTACGATGGTGATGCAACAGAATTCAAAATGAAAATGCAGTTCATTATAAGAATATTACAATTCTAATATGAATTCAAACTGCAAACAAACTATAGATTCGATTTGAAGTTCTTGTAACTAAAACCCACAAGAAATAGTTTGCTTTTCTTGTACTTTTTAATCAACGCTATCAGTTTCGAAAATACTGAAATTGAAATTGAATTGATTAAACTAAACACCTGCACTGATACGGAAGTCCTGCCACAATCTCCTGCAGGATGACATCATCTTCTTCAGATACATCACGTAGTCTTCCAGTTTCCATTAGAAGAAGAAGATCATCCACAGCACGACAGGCAGGGGACATGTGTGTGGACATGCATGCAAGTGGAGACGTCATATCCTCACTTAAGAATGATAAGTCCGATTGCCATTGAAGAAACCGGAGCATCAATTTCTCAAGAGGAGATACAGTAGCAACCGTAATAAGCAGCATCAAGACCGTATCGTTCTTGGATAGCCATGCGAAAGCCTTCCAAGCCCGTACCCCCATTGCACGTCGGTGTAATTCAGCACTTGCCCCCGGAAGAACAGAGGATGAAAAGAACTCAACTGCTGACATACTAACGTTCATCTCCTCAAATTCAGACTTCATCTGTGATAGCTTGGTCTGCGAATGCATCATCTCAAACCCCTTGGCCAGTAGATTGTGATAGGCCAGCGCACACCTCACAGCTTTGTGGGATGAAACAATTGTTGTAAAACATAAGTAATACATTCTGGTAACTTTGTTTAGTTTTGGGCTATAAATATAGCAAATAGATAAATAAAATAGTAGAATTAGAGTACACATTTGGCTCAACATCTACCACACAAACTGTATAACAACATCACACCCATACCCAAACAAGGCACAGAAAAAAACAAGGCACAGAAAATACCTGGTAGACTGTCCGCATGTTGTCCAGCGGCTGATGGCTGGTGTCGACGGTTTTGATCCAAAGATGAAAGCCTAAGTAGCTGTCCCTTGTTGGTTCTTCTAGCTAAAGGATAATAAACAAAAAAATGCAACAATGAGATTGTATATTGAATATATTGATTACAATTAATTGTATAATAACTTGAGGTTCAACATGTGAACATGTTATAGTAAATAGTGTGTATATATATATATGTATATTAATATACATACAGTACAAGGAGAATAGATGAATCTGATGATTGCATAGGTCAATATGATTTCAATTAAATATTACCTGTATCTAGAACCTATGTTGCTGAGGCTTTGGGTAATTCAAACCGAAAGCAAATCAATGAATCAAGTAACATAAACAAATTCTCAACTCCTAACATGTAATCACAAACAAAGAAACCAGGATTGCTGTCCACAGTTTTTTCCTTGTTTCGTTCTTTCCTCCGGGACAACAAAATACACCTCCGCAATGATGATGTATACATCCACTGTGCCAATTCCCAGTATCTAAAATGAGCAGTTCCTGTGAGTGCTTCCAACGATCTGGAATGTCTTGTCCTTGTCCCTTCAAACATTTGCCAAGCACCAGTTTGACCAGAGCCTTGTTCCGGCGGATATCATCTGGATTCGGCCTGTCAGCAACAAATGTCTATGAGCTGGAACTGAGAAAATGTGGATTTTAAGTGAACAAAGATTTGGTTTTGAATGGAAATTTATACGAGTATGTAGTGATGTAGGCTCAAACACAAAACCAACCAATGAAATCATATAAGTGTTATCATTTCTATTTTTTAGGAGTTTGTTGGTTGTGTCATGGTGTATGCTTCATACGGGATATCATAAGATTCATACGGAATATCATAAGATTCAAAAATGATAAGATTATAATAATGATATCATATATATATATATATATATTATACTGTTTAAAACTTTGAAACAATACAATATTACTATGTATGTATCATATTTCTATACAACATGATATTGTAGTTTAATGTGGTTAATATGTTGTATTCTGATTCAAAACTACTTGGCTACTCTGTTCAGTAATTATCATTTTGAAACTTACAACTTCAAACTTATTTGAAGTTGCATTGTTCTGATATGATCAGCTATGACAGGACAACCAAGACAACACTATGGTTAGTTAATCAAATTGGTTTATAACTTTTGCTCATACAGAAGCAAAGTGTTAGTAAATTGCCCGAGCCTGTCAAAGCTGATTCGTACCGCAGATGGATCAGTAAGAATCCAGCGTTCCAAGTGTCTCAGCATGTGAAGCAAGTTTGTACCAGATGAGATAAAGCCCACGCAGTAAAACCTCACAATGCAATGCGAGGCAACAACACAGAATGATCATAAATATGATTTTCAAAAACAAACCACATTTGGATGCAGTCTGGTGTCTAGAGTTTACAGTCTAGAGTCTAGTGAGGCTTTTAAAGCATAGAGATATGGATATGTCACTGAATCATATCACAAAGGTTAGAGTTCATATGTAAAACATTTATTATAATAGAGAAAACACAATAATGCAAAATTTATTGTGATGAAACCAAACAAACTTATACTTATTATTATTGTTAGTTGCTAGTGGCTACTCTCCCCATTCCAATTTTGCGGCGAGAAGCATTGGTGTCAGCTGACCAAATGCTCGATACAACGGCTCTGAAGCGTGATTCAAATCGTGCCTTTGCTAGCGGAGAAAAAACAACGATAAACATCTGGAATCTGGAAAAAAAACAAATACATAAAGTGTGAAGAAATACACATTGCAAGACAACAGCATCATTGGTTTTGTTCAGTTTAGTTACTGAAGATTACAGTGAAACTTAAATAAAATAATTGATCTCCATTCTCAAACATGGCAGTGTCAGTGTTAGTGAGTCCAACTCCAAGTTTCATGGCTATTGCAAATGCATCTCATTTTACACTGCAGGCTATTGAAATAAACATACATAGTAGTAGTAGTAGTAGTAGTAGAAGTAGTAGTAGTAGAAGTAGTAGTAGTAGTAGTAGTAGAAGTAGTAGTAGTAGTAGTAGTAATTAGTAATAGTAGTAGTAGTAATTAATAATAGTAGTAGTAATAGGAGTAGTAGTAGTAATTAGTAATAGTAGTAGTAGTAGTAATTAATAATAGTAGTAGTAATAGTAGTAGTAGTAGTAGGAAGTAGTAATTGTAATTGAAATATATCATTATTCCATCCATGAATTATTGGTAAGTCACTCATATTTCATTTATCCAAAGTCAAAATTTCAATACAAGCCACTGTGCGCAAAGTCTTTGCAGTACCAAACAGTTGGATGGTCGTTCTGGTAAGATCCCTGCAGTCAGCAACTTGATGTTCTCACTTGCTGCGTCGCATACAAGTCGTAAGACAAACGTCTTGCATGCGTCTGCCCATCCTGAAGTCAATCATCACAGTAAACTGTGCATTGTTAACTGCACACTGTAAACTGTAAACTATTGTTTGTTATATTGTACTGATATTGTGTGATTGCATGTCCCTGATATTCAAACGATGTAAGTATATAATGTCAAGTTATATACAAATTGTATAAATTTAAAAAAATGCTGACGTTTTCAAGAATCTTCGAACTCAAACTATGTCCGTTAACTGTTTCCATCAATGCATGTAAATAGTTTAAAGTTACACAATCTTGCACAACTGAAAATCATTTGTGTTGCTTCTGACAAGCCACTCCAAAGATGAATTGGGTGTTTTTCCTTCATGGCCTTGTAGATACATTCAGCAGTTTCAGATTCCACGACTGCCGGTGCAATGGGCAGTGCAGACTGCCTTGGCTATTGGTAGGCTGTTGGCCTTTGTTTTTAACATATATAAAAAAACAAAAATATCCAAAACAAAACATTTCAACAAATAATGTCACAATGGAAACTGTACACTATAGAGCCCCCAAACTTTGAAATCCAAAATCAAACATTTGAATTGGGTTCCGAAACTCATAGGAACATTCAAGATTTAAGCTAGCACCTAGTGTAAAACTGATATCCATAGCCCCTGAGAATTTCTGACCTGACAAGAATTGTTGATACTAGTTTGTTCAACCACAACCCAGCTCTACCACAAGCTCTGCAGCCTCATGGCAAAAAGAACCCAATTGTCTAGTTAGTTAGGTTTAGGTTTAATTTGATCTATTTAGTCAAGCAAATGTTTTTTTTTGCTTGGTAGAGAGAGAAACTTAGCATCACCAAGGTACACAAGATACTTCGAAGATTCGTGCGGTTGGCAGAACACATGTCCACGTTGTACCTTGCATGAAGTGAGTGAACCAAAATGTGAAGGCTTTACCGATCTGATCTATTTAACCGGTTTATATTTGGTTAATCGAATTGTTAAACCTGTTAAACTCAATAACCTAACAACACATTATGTAGATGGCACTAGATGATATAGGTTACCTGTTTTTGTTTGTGTTACATATGGTTGTTAACATTGGCAGAAGTAATGATAAGAACTACTACATTATACGTATTAATAAAAAACTATTAATACATTATAAATGGTGTTTAATTGGATTGATTTTATCGGTTGAGTGTTTTTTGAGCAGCTCTAAGTTTATCATCAAATGACCCAACCTCCTGATTCCAGATGATATTCAACTTATGTCATGTTGGCAAGGGGTTGTTATAAGGTACTTGAAGATATAATGAATCACGTAAACTAATCATTAGGCCTTAAAAGTTAAAGTCTTAAAGACATAGCAAATCACAAATTCAAAATGTAAACATCAAACTAATAAAATCAAGATAATACTTGCAGACTCCATGACATATGACATACCCATATGACTATTATGACTATATGTGAGATGATTGTATGATGCAATTGATTTATCAATTTATCCTATGAGTTATCCTATGAGTTATCCTATGAGTCATCTTGCGAATCATTACATGATTCGATTATTTATCATATGATTCTACTACAATGTATAAATCATTTGGTATAGTAGCTTCAGAATAGTAGAGATATTCATCCCTTCTTACTTGTAGTTGTTACCTTCATTCATGTGTTGTATTTGAACAAAACTGTAAAACCAATATGAAGACAAATTGAACAATTCAATCTATGCCAAGTAACAAGCATGTGGTACATGCTGTCAACCTCAAGCAATCCAGATCGCACACGTGTTTTGATGGAAGACGCATCGAATTCCAGCGATAGAGCGAGCACCGTTGGTTTCGCCTGTCGATATGTTGTAGTATTTTGAAATTTCAATCTATGTCCAACAAGATCAACTAGAATCAGAAAAGAATTTAAGTTCAAGATTCTTGGGTTGTTGAAATTCAGACTACACCTGAAACCAAATGATGCATTCAACATTCAACTTACAGATTGTGATTCTCATTTGTCTGAAGAATGATATTGCATATCATGATTCCATGATCATTCTCATCAAATTTCAAGTATTGATGTCTTGATCACAGCATGTCACACAAATAATCCAAAAACAAAAATACTGAAAAAACTGCAAAATTAATTTAACTGCAGACTCAGTAGACATATATCACGAGCCTCGAACAGAGTCTGAAGAGCTTGTTTGAGATGATGCACCCACAACTCTGATACAGCACTGCGGACCTTGGTCATTGTGAATTTAGGAACCCAAGGCATGAGTTTGTTGAAATTCAAAAGGGAACACAACATTGGCTAAGCACAAATACAACTACAGTGAAGACAAGGAAACAACAACAAACTAACAACAACAGCAACAAACTGACAACAATTACAACAACAAACACATCAACGACAGCAACCACAACAGCAACAACAAACTGACAACAATGACAACAACAAACGCATCAACAACAGCAACCACAACAGCAACAATACTATACATATCAAGAACACCAACCACACCAACAACTACAGCAACCAACTAACTGGTAGTAATAGCAAACAATAACAATTAACAATAACCACCACAATCACAACCATTACAACAACAATCACAACTCACAACAACAACAACAACAACAACAGCAATAGCAACAACCACAACCACAACCACCACCACCACCACCACAACAACCACAACAACAAGAACACTTACTAACAGCAGCAACGGCAATAGATGCAGCAGCAATTTGAACAGCAACACCAACATTGACTAGCAACTACAAACAACAGCAAGAACACTTAATAAACTAACTATAAAATTCAACTGCAAGCATGATCAAACCCAAACTCATTTGCATAAAAAAAATAAAACTGCTAAACGGCTTAACTCAACCAGGCCACAAGTGATATATGTGATGTCGATGCAGAAATCCAAAACGCCAGCGCGTTGGTACTGAACATACTTGGAATTTTGGATTGCAGTTTGCCCAATTGTTTCTCATCACGAAGACCATATGCCAGACCAAATCTCAGTTGCATGCAACTCCATTCAAAAATGTCTAAGGTAGATAATCCAGGTAACAAAGTATTAAGTAAGTATTAGTAACATCCTTGTACAGTAATTTATATTTATAGTATGTTAGTATAGGAGTGGAAATTGTACTATGATATATGAATGTAAATATAAAAATATAAATTTGGATATAATATATATATTTCAAGTTATATTATATTTACGCATATTTTTAGGTTATATCACAATTGCACACACATACATATTGTTACATCAACATTTACATTGAGTGATGTTATATGCACAGGTGACCTAATGTGATCAAATGAATACCAATATAAATATAAATTAAGTAGTGCATGTTTACTTGTTTTTGTATATAAAATTACAGTACATCAGAATCAAACAATGACTAAACTTTGACTAAACGAAAACCAAAAAAACTTTTGTTATGTCAAATGTGAAGTAACGTTGTTCTGAAGTAACGTTGTTCTGAGTAGACTTGATGCAGTCCATGTTTTGTACTTCCCCTTGCCTTTGATAAGCTTCGAACTACCAGCAGCTTCGAACTTGCGGACAGCGTGATGTCGTTTGTATCTGTCCAACATCTTCCTGTGGCGCACAACTAAAAATTCAACTCAACCATTAATACAATATATTATGTTAGTTATAGTTATCACATTCATGACTCATGATTCAAGATTCAACATTCAGCATCAAGACATGCCAATGCAAATCAAACACATATGTAATTCCTGTGCAATAACGATTACTCAAGTTAACTAAATTAAGCTAAATGAACAAGCATGAGTCAAACATAAATAAGAAAACTAAAACTACACTGCCACTGCTCCCAACTCAATATCAATGGTAATGAAAATGAATCAGAATTTCACACAGTTCTTGATAAGAAAATCCAGTTATCATTCAATCAGCAACTCGCACAACTGACAGAGTCGTCCTGAAACTGTTTGCATCAGTTTGTATAGATCGTCGCAGTCTTGTTAATTCTGGACCTTCAGCATTGAGGTGACTCTGGTTTGGATAGGGTTTTCATCTGGAAAAAAAAAAGCTAATCGAAGGTTTCTTCGTTTGCCTAGTTCAGTTCAGACTATGGATACACTTGATGTTATACTACATGGTTTTTATATGATAAATATTTACATTTTACAATTTTACAAGACAATACATGTTCATTATTCATTATACATTAATGACTGTGACCTTGCAGTAAGTATAGTCTGGGAAAATCAAATTTGGTTTTGTTATGTTTTGTTTTATTTTATTTCGTGACTAATTTAGTTAGTTTAGGTTCGAAAAAAAAACAACGACGTTTTGTTTCCCATATCATTTTGGTTTTAGTTTCAGTTGTTTTGGTTGAGTTTTAGTCATTGTTTTTTAAGTTTCTTCCCTATATCTCATCCAAAAATTGCCACCGGGATACATTTGCGAACATATTTCAAATTCGTGGCTGTACGGGTTGAATTCTGACGCCGAAGTTGTCGATGAACAGCCATTGCATACAGCGGCGTGGGACTTGCAAAAGTCTCTGAAATTGAGTAAGCCAGATGTCTGGTTGCATACGATTTCAATTTCAGTATATACTATGTTACTATGATGTTGAAAAGAAATCATACCTCAGTCATCATATTGTCAGATTTAATTTGATTTATGTGTCCTTATGTTGAGTCTCAATGTTGTACAGTTGTACATGTGATTTGGTATGACTGCATGAAGTATGAAATGTATTGTTGTTATATGATGTTCTATGATATAGATTCTACTTAATTTAATATCCATGTCTTGTGTGTCTATGTCTGGTCTCTGTCCATGTGTCTATTGCTGATATCCAACACACTGACCGATCTGGGCTTGTTTTGTGTTGCTGACTTTGTACATTGACATTTGTGCTGGCTGAATCCCATGACATACAATATATGCTCCCCATATTCCATTATGAAATGAACAAACAAATTTGAATAAAATAACATTAACAAATTCTCATGAACATTACCGACTATTACCGAATCGACAAACAATTAACTAAATACTACTAAATTTTGATGTATAATAAATGATGTATAAATGTGTAGTGCATATTTGTTGATCCATCTTACCCCCTCCTTCCTCCGTAAGGGAAAGTTTAAAAAAAAACTAAAACACATCAATGGGTGATGAAGAATTCATGATGAATATGCGTTCCGTCCTGCCCCCCCTCCAGCAGAGGAAAACCACCGGTTGACTCTTGACTCTTGACAATCAGATTCAACCGTTCACTGATCATCTATCAAGCATGTCACACTTCATGAACTTCATGTCTATTCATTTAGCCACATGTTCCTTTCATAGTGTACTATGTGCCAACGACACGTACATTCATACCGTACCACGTGCCAACCACACGTACCTTCATACCGTACCACGTGCCAACCACACGTACCTTCAAACCGTACCACGTGCCAACCACACGTACCTTCATACCGTACCACGTGCCAACCACACGTACCTTCATGCCGTACCCATGTACCAAGACACTCGTACCTACGTACCAAGTGGTAGTACCCTATCACCGTACCCATCCCGTAAGCTACTTCCAGAAACCATACTTAGCACCATTCTTGAGTTTAGATAAATCTCAAATACTTCAATGTTTGTCAAATATGATCAAATATGTCTGTTTTAAAGTCAAAACAGCAAAGGCAGCAAAGGTCGCGGAGATTGGTGATTTGTATTGATTTGTGCCATCAGGGGACTTGCATGATGGTCAGCATCCACAGCCGCCCACTGAGAATCGCCAGCACACCAATCACAACTGTGGGACAA
>Ga0126342_10011356_pt1 | contig 15911 bp, 18 predicted proteins | sample Cyp1metagenome_FD_92528 | JGI IMG/M metagenome (GOLD analysis project Ga0126342, IMG submission 92528) | Coral microbial communities from Lord Howe Island, Old Settlement Bay, Australia - Cyphastrea 1 metagenome | ecosystem: Host-associated > Invertebrates > Cnidaria > Coral ... | reverse complement strand
TGACTTGCTTATTAAGATATTGCGGGCTATGTTAGGCGGAGTTGGTTGACCCGGACTGGTTTCTGGAGTGTGGATTTGTGGATGTTGTTTCAATTTTTCAAGGGGTCTGGACCCTTGCAGCAAATGGCCGTCACTGAAGCATTATATAATTAATTCAGTGTCAGTGCCAATGCAGTTCGCTGCAAACCAAAGTTCAGATGTGAAAAAATGCGGGTGGTCGCAGCATGACCCCAGTTCTACATTCTATATGGGCACCAGGTGGCTTACCCCTCAAAGCCGAGCTCGATGCAGTTCTGATTTTAGCCTCTAGTGATGTAGCCCGGCGTGCTGGAATTTTTCAAATGTCGATGATCTTTCTATTTTAGCTTCCAAAGTGGCATTTCCAAGCTATTAGCAGTATGCCATCATTTTTGAGGCGATCGAATCCCAAGTGCTGTTACTTAAAGGAGGGCCATTTTTTGGGGAATTTTTGAAATTATCAGTTTTTCCGTTTTGGGCACTTTTTTTGATTTCTGTTTCCCTGCTTCTTTGCTTTTCTGCTTATTTGATTTGTGCTTTTCTGCTTTTCCCCGCTTCTTTGCTTTGATGTTTCTTTGCTTCTCTGCTGCTCTGCTTCTCCACTTTTCTGCTTCTTTGCTTCTTCGCTTCTCTTCTTCTTCACTTTTCTGCTTCTCTGCTTCTTCGCTTCTCATTTTGGAGTTCGAACTTTTCCATTGTATATGCAACATTTTGGTGCTCACACTTTTCATGTTGCATTGTATTTTGCGACTGAGTTCATTTTAGTTCGGGTTGGTTTTAGAGTTGGTTTAGGTTCGAGAAGCCAAGAAGCAGAAAAAGCAGGAAAAAACACAAAAACAGAAAAGCAAAAGCAAAAAGCAGAGAATCAGAACAGTTATGGCAGCTTCCAGATCCAAAATACTGCAAATAGCAAGGAAAGCGGGCAGAAAAAGCAGATAAAACCAAACGGAAAAAACTATATGATTCCCAAAACAATTCCGGACCCTTACTTAAATCCTTTTCTTCTTGATTTGGATGGGAAAGAATGATGGTAAAGCCTAAAGGGATTTCTGGGGATCCCAGGTTCAGACAACTCCATTATTATTGGTTAAATCCCTAATTTACTCCCTCCTCTTTTCATGATTCAGTGAATTCCCGGAATTTACCACCCAGAATGGGAATCACGTTCGCAAGCGACCAGTATAACAATTAAAGGATCCCAGAATTGCATGATGGGAACATTTACAGAAAAATTGTTGGTAAAAGACCTTGGTCATTGGTCACCCTGCTGATTTCCTCTAAATATCAAACTATCGATAGTTGATTTTATTTTTATATTATGTATTATATATAATTAGATCGTAATTGCATTAGATCACATTTTTGGTGGATAAATCAGTGCGAATAGCCCATTGTGCTGGGAAACCCTCCAAGCACAAGCGGATTGATGTCGCGTATGGGCATGGTGAAAAGCTTGAGGTGTGGCTGCTTTGAAGGCAGCAGTAGATGAGGCGCGGCTGACTTGGGAAGTGGCTGGACAAGGGGCTGTCAAGGGGATGCAGAGCTCCAGCCTTGCCTTCAACAGAAGTTGCTGCCACTCCGGGGCATAGCGAACCGATGGCAGGGCGATTTTGGTAAGATCATCTCTGCCCTTGGCCTCCCGCTTTGGCTCCTTCCCGTTGTGGAGGTGCCTTTTAATGAAGGATCTGTGATAGGAACCACTGGTTGGCTGCTTTTCTGGTACGTTGCCTTGACTTTGTCCCATGTCAGAGAGACAGAGAGGTAGGAGCCACAGTGGAGCAGCGTAGGAGTGAACGGTAGATCTGTAAGCAGAGCAGGCCAAGAGTCACAACCTTGCCACGTGATTCTCAACTTCCTTCCTACCTAGTCTACTTGTTTTGTGCTGTCACTGCTGTCACTGCTGTCACTGCGCAGATTGTGATTGCCGTCCTGGAGCTGGGACTGATCTATGCTGGGATCAAGCTCTTGCCACCAGAGCTGGGATCCCGAGGATTGATCCATATGGATTTCCACTTGGCCTCGGTCCGCCAAAAAGACGACAAAGATTGCATGTCGACAAATGTCTTTTAGGGTGTCTCAGAGTGATTTTTTTTCAACCAGACTGAATCATAGATCTGCAGTTCTATGCATACTCATCATACTCATGCGGCAATGGGTTCTTCAAAGCACTGTTTGGCAATACTTGGGCGCCTGCACAAAGTTCTGCAGGTTCTTCAGCTTTTTGCCACAGGAAGTTCGGTTGTTGCCTTGGATGATCTTGGATGCTTCGTGTCGCCTAACTGCGACAGTTCATCAACTTCCCGTGTTTCTCAAATGTACCTGTCAAGGTCATGGGAGCCAAATAGCCGAATAGCTTGACAGGTTAGCCATAAAATGGGGCTTGAACTATCCAACACCGAGGTCATGTGGCTTCTAGGTGGTTCCAGGTGAATAGATTGAGAGTTGAATTTGACCACGGACCCAGGTCTTTCTTGCAGATTGGCACCACAGAAACTCAGTGATTTGAGCTCATTGGTTGAAGGAAAAGTGTGCCCTTCTGATCCCTTCCAGCAATTCATGGCACTGGACGATATATCAGAGACAAACACCTTGTGGTTGATTGCTTATCGGATCAACACCATGCATAGAATGACTTCCGAATGAGACAATTAGAGCTTCTGTCACGGAATAGAAGCTTTTGGTTTTCAGACTGGTGAGTCATGCTTGCTGCACGAAACGTCTCGGCTATCGCGACTTTTCTTGCAACGGAGAGAACTGCGAGCTGCTTGGCAGTTTCAGATCTTTACTTAGGATGATTATCCCGAATTTGACGTGCCATATTTTGGGGACGGGTCGAAACCGCCGAGCAGCCAGCGAGACGCATGGAATCTACATAATTAGCCTCTTTGGGCCCAAAACCAGCCAGCCGTGAAAGCAGCTGCGGTCAGAGAACGAGGCTTTGAACTTCACATCATGGCCATGTGTAGACGGGCTGGAAAAATGACCAAGAGGGTAAGCGATATAATTGAAATGGGCAAGGGGTCAAGAGTTTTCTCTGAGGTTGATTTGAGTGCAAACGTTTGTCTTCACAATGTGGATCTACTGGTCACATGGCAACTGGCAATCACTATGCAGAAGCCCGAAGTTCCAAAAAGATAGCACGCAATGTATGGGGCTCTTTCAAAAGATCTGAGGAAGCCAAAACTGTCCAATTTCAGGGCCCATTTAGTAGATAATGATGGGCCAGTCATTTATGGATACATAGCTATAGCCAATTTATGATCCCATCAGAAACCCACGATTCCTAAACTACAGTCTATTCATATCGGGGGTACTAATTTTCATAGGAATTTCTCACTATTTTGGGTGTAACGTCCAGGCCATGCTGCAAAGACGCCGATCAGCAGGCGATGGGAAAGATGGGAAGTTTTCGATTGGGGCGTCCATTTTGGTACAGGATTTTTTGGCATGTTTTTTCGACCATGAACATGGCCAGAAATTTGGGCATCATCTATTTTTTGGGACAAAGAAATGTCACTGTGAAATGGATTTGGATCAGCATTTCGGCATTTGCGGAGTGCAAGGTGTCACTTTGATTGCACTGCTGACTCTGGTAGTTTGCAACCTTGCAGGCAGGGCCCTGAACTGTCAAGGTTTCAAGGATGATTTTGAGTTATAGTTAGTCAATTACCCTGGTGACATCTATATTTATCACCAAAAGCACCCAAAAGACTTGGATGTCTCAAAGTCTGGTTGACAAGGCGACTGGCTATTCACCTCTCCAAGAAGTACATTGACGCGACGAGCTGCCGCGGTGCCTGTCCCCTGCTCTTACAGCTTCTTTGCCCATGAGAACAGTAGGTTTGTCCAAAACAACAGGGCACCCCCAAATTTCTGGCGGTTCATCATCATTTTTCCCTTCATTTTTCCCATTGAATGACCATAAAAAGTCGATAAACACGGCCAGGACAAGGTGCCACCGCCACGAGATCTAGAGCCTCAGTTGAGTCCTGATGATCCCTATGAGATGCCGCGGCACCGTTGGCACGCTTCTCTGGAGATGTTGTCTGAAGATGTGGTAATGAATATGGATGATGAGATAACATGTGGTATTACCCCATGAATATGGATGGTAACATCTGATGATCCCTACAGTATAGCCCCAGTTTAAAAACCATGTGATGTTGGGAATATATTGGGAATATGATGATTGACCAATGAACATGCGCCAGGACTCCGGAAGATGAAAAAGATATGAATTTCTGGAAGTCGGGGCCCTGGGACTCCGAATGGGGAATTTGAAGATCTTCAGTGGATAATATGAGTGTGTCGGTCTGGTGAAAATAGAAGCCAAAGGTTTTGGTGAGGTTTAGACGTCAACCATATTACAGTATTAGATCTTAGGTTTGATCGTTTTTTTTGACATACCCAAGATCTAATACTGGATGTCGCCATAGCCAATGCTGGTTCTGCAGCTCAGGAGTGACTTTGATGACCTGCCAGCAGAGGAGAAGTTGAGGAGCCCTCTGGTGGTGCTTGGTTTTTTCTTCTTGGCTCTGCCATTCGTGGCTGGTGTCTATTACCTTGTCCTGCCCTCAATTTGGATATGGGTCGAGCTTTGAGTTCCTGAAAACCGTAGCGGATTAGCGGATTTGCCATCCATATTGGATCGCAAATCATCCCATTTCACGGTACCCAAGTGGACCTTTAAACTTAAACCTTGAGATGGTGGCGTTTCAGTGCCTCAGCTCCAAATCTGTTTCTGCCTCACATCTTGCCTCCGAATACCTAGGTGACCGGAGGAGGGCTAGACGAATGAGATGTAGGATTCAGTTTTCAGCCCGGACTTTCAAGATGTTCCATGGCCCAAGACATATCAAACACTTACCCAGCGGACCATCTTTGAGCCGAGAAATTGAAATTACATGGTGCAACAAACATTTTCGTTGGACTCAAAAGGTACTTTGAACTTTGTCATAGCAACATCAACAGGAGCTTGGCAGCTTCAACTGTGCATACTGTGCATACTGTGCATGCTGTTACCAGCATGCTTTGAAAAATATCCTCTGTGCCGAGCTCTGGCACCCTCTTTTCGATTGACTTTTTGTCATCCCCATGCATTCAACGGCCAATACGGCTAGCGTTTTCGAGAAAAACACAGCTGGCGTTTCAGGCGTGCAGAATCGATAGGTCCGATAGGTGATGTGTTGAATATGAAGAGTTGGGACTTAGACACGACTTGCATCTGGGATTTCGATGACAGATGGTGTTGTGATGATGTCGGAATTGGCGTGTTTGAAACACACCAAGAAACTTGTCAACTTGTGAGACAGCGAATGACATTTGGATTTTTGTTCTACCTACATTTACATTTAGGGAGACTTTCCTTTTGCACAGGGGTTACTGTCAACTTTCCATAGCTCTGCCCTTTCCTTCAGCTGCTGGGACCGGGTCCGGCCACAAAATTCACGCGCCTATGTCGTCGAAAGCTCAGCTCAAGGAATGGCAAATGTCCCGGTGGGTGTTTTCTGGAGGGTTGGAGTCATACCCGAGTCATAAGACCCACCGAGGCCCACGCAGGCTGCGAGTGATGAGAATGGGTTTATTGCCGCTCGCCAGTAGCTGATACGGTTGCTCCTGTGATGTCTTTGTTTGATTTGGGAGCACTTTGACAAAGCTTCTTTTGCACCATCACAGGCCCTTCTGGCCTGACACAATGCTTTAGTTACTTTAGTTTAGTTGCTCGCTGACCCAGGACGTTACTATCCCGGATCATGATGACAAGGCAGCTCAGGGAGCCCAGGGAACCCCCAGGCCGCTGAAAAAGTCGCTTCTTCAGCACGAGGCGCTGAAAGAACTGCTCATCTGGCTGGATGGTGGAACCCTCATCTGGACACTGTGACAAGTTATTGCAACTGAGTGCAGATCAAGGGCTACTCGCAGATACATGGAAGAGTCGCCGTATGTCGATGTTTTATGCAGTCTGTGATGGCAGTTCTCTATAAAGCACCGGCATCCAAGGTTCAGATGGACAGGCTCCAACTTCGTTGCCTGCAGGCTCCTGCCATGCCATGGTCTTAATGTGATCCTCCCAATGGGCAAATGGTTGGGTGCAGCATGGCCCATGGCATCCATAGCCAGGCTGGGACAAGGCTTCGGCCGGTCAGCGCTTATCTGAGCATCTTCGGTGCTGCTGCCATGTTTCTCTAGAGATCAGATGGTAACATTTGGCAGGATCCCCGGCGTTGTAAAATGGGAAGAATTTTTGGCATACACTTGGGCATATGCCATCATGAGTGAGACAAACCACTTACTAACCATTTGGCTAGGTTCGGGAATCATTCCACTGTGCACTGCACCCTGCCAGGTTGATTGATTCAGAAATCGCCCGCAAAATGAAAGGCAGATACCATGTGCAGAGGGCTACAGGATTTTCACGCTATAACTAGTTTTGTTGACTCCCACAGAATCTTCATGCTGAGGCAACCCAGTTGGCTGACATTTGGGGCATGCGCTTTGAAGCAATGCATCTGCTCACATGCCTCCCGAACAGGGCTGGAAGATTTGAATGCCCACTTGGCGGGCCTTCAGATTCAGGAGCAACCTCTGCATTGTTTTTTGCAGCTGTCAATACCCAGGCGGTCAGGCAAAGCACCAGAGTTTCCAGCTGCTGCCAAGCAGATTCCTGTGGCCCAAAGGAGGTGCAAGCGCCTCCCAAACAGCCTGGCACTGGTGCCATCTTTCTGGGCGAGGGTCGAGTGGAGCTGGTACCGCAACGTGAGGGAGCACAGAACGGGAATGCCTCGGTGGTGAAGTGCGACAACAGGGGGTAGCAGTGTAAACATGGTGGTGTTCATCAAGTTGCATGCAACATGTATTGAGGCGATTGCTTCAGATACTATGGATTTGATATGTCTATCTACCTATCTACCTAGCTTTGTATCTAACTTAGACTAACTATCCAACTGACTGACTGGCTGGCTGGCTGACTGACCAACTGTAGTGACTGTAGTGACCCCCAAAAAGAATCAAAAAGTTAGCAAAGCAAATCCAAACCCAACATATCAATGGACTGGTTTAAGGGAAAATCTACAGGAAACCATGGTTTTTACCATCAAATATAGGGCTTTCCTGTAAATTTTCCCATCATCCAATTCTATGAACATATTCATGACACACTTTTTCTATTTTTAAAAAGTTGCTATTGGATTTTGAACAGATTTGGGAACCAGCCTCTCGGGTCCCAGACTCGGCTCCTTGCTGTGGAGCTGGCCGTGGGGGTCTCAAGGGGTGCCAGGAGAAAAGGATGACACAGGGTAGGGGGCAACATGGAGGATAAATGTAGGTAAGGTATATACATACGTATATATATATACATGTAATATGATTACAATATATATATATATATTATATTGGATTCTATTGTAGTGTAGTCTGTTGTAATGTATTGTAGTGTATTGTAGTGTCTTGTAATGTATTGTAGTGCATTGTAGTGTATTGTAGTGTAGTGAATTGTATTGTATGATATTGTGCTACAGTACATAAATCTGGCGCAACCGATGTTTGATATATGGCGATTCGACTGCAAAAAATGGATGGACCAATCCAGGGTCGAAATGGCACTCGCCTCCACGTGAGGTGAGCAGACCCCAGTGTACACTCCCAGGGTGCCGCAGCATCCGATAACAACTTCCGTAGTAGCCTTAGTGAGGTTCAAAAGAGGCAGAGGCAGAAACCGCCAGCTTTGACATGTCAAGAACGATTTACATAGTTTGCGTTTGCGTTCAGTTTGTTGGTGCAGTTGCTTCAAGAAGTGAAGTTTCTTGAGGTTCAACCGTGAATCTGCCATGTTTGTTGTGGTTTCTGCTTTTTTGGCTACGCGGATGGCAGTGATGATCTCCATGGCTTTGTTTGAATGTTTTGGTTGTTGTGAATTTGCGCATTGTGAATTGTGAAGAACTTCCCTCTCGCTTGAGCCATTTGAAGCTTCGGCAAGCTCTTACTGCTATTGCAGGAATTGGTGCGTGCGCAACGTCTGGCACTAATCACCACCGTGAGTGCGAACACAACTCGTGAAGTAGTCGCTATGGCAATTCCATGCAGTTCCTGTTGTTTCTACATGTTTCTACTTCGTAGATATCGACGCCGCGCAAAAACTTAGGCAAGTCCATCTCCTGCCTTCCAGCGTATTTCATCGACACCCGCCACCTTCAGAGGGAGGATCTACAAGGTGCGTGCTGCACAGGTTCCCGTGAACTGGTTGGCATGTTTTGGCTCTTCTTTCAGATGAGAATCCTTCCTGCTTCTGAGTTCACTCTGCTTCCTCCCTAGAATTTCCTTCACAAATCTTGATAGATCATGAATCATTAGGAGGGGTAACTATCCGAAATTGCCTCAATTTAAGGTAATGAATTAATATTATTATTGTAGTTTATTCAGATGAATTGCCTTGTCGAAGCGCTAGGTGCCTGGCACAGCTTCGGCTGGATGCTTCATGGTGCCGACGGTGCCTGTGCCCAACACTGCAAGCGTTCCCACCATTCGCGCGCCGTCCTCCTCTTGGCTCCGTTTCAGCCGTGAGTCACTGGTTGGCTGGAAAGTTCGCGGGAAACCATAGGTCTTTAAAAGCGAAATATCGGGTGAAGTTCTGTCGATTTTCCGCTTGATCCAGTTCTGAAGTTCTGAGACTGAGAGACTTTTTGTGGCCCAGCAGTGCCGCATGTGCTGGCCTTCAAGGTCTCCGATTGTGACAGTGCGATCTGGCTCAGTAGGTGCTTGTTGCAGCTTTGTGACTGACCAAGTGAAGTTTGGACAACTTCCAAAGTTGCTTGATTTGGGATGAGTTGGGTGTAAGTCAAAATTAATTGACCTTCAAAATGAATGAATGTCTGAGTAGCAAGTTTGTGGGTCTGTTGGTCCCCCTATTGAGACCCATACCATACCCAATTGAAATGACTCAAGAGTTTGCAAGGTGCTGGAACACGAGTGGTGACTTCTGTGCCGGTGCAGTGTCACGGTGCCCAACGGTAGATTTGGCAGCCGGGATCCCGGCTGGGCTTCGGCTTGATTTCTGATTACCCATGATACCACCAAACAGGCTAGGCTATACGGCCATGTAGGCTATACGGCCATGTAGGCTATACCCCAATGTTGTTGGTTGTGTTTGCCCACTGCGTATCATTTGGCCACCCTCGAAGACTACCTTTCCGCGGCTCAACATAGGCTGGGATCCAATCCAACACCTCCCAACATTGCATCGGAAATGCGTCTAATTTCAGGATCCGAATTCATTTGCAGTATTCCCCTATGAATTTCGACCTGTGGCGCAATTTTGAGCAAGCCCCAGGCCCCAGCATATTGGATTCTATTTTTATTGAGATTTTATCTCGATGTGTTTATTGTTTAGATCCTCGTGATCAACGATTCAATCGCCACTATACCTGCTTAGATCCCCTTTTGTTGCTTAAGATCGGTTACTGTAAGTTAAATCACATTTTTGCATGGTTTGTACATCCACTGTTACCATTGTTGTTGCTTCAATTGTCATTTTTCTTGCTTCAACTATGCCTGATTGCTCTTTTCTTGTACAACCATAATGGCATACATAGAAAATGGATTTGAACCACTGTGTATATGTGGACACATAATATACACATGCAGATTTTACTACACTATACAAAGTCAAAAATCCAACAATCGACAGGTACCCCAGGTAGCCCTCGGGTGTTGAACCCCGTCCACTCGCCAGACTCCAGGAGCGGCGTTTTGGGATGGGATTTTTCGAAACAACAAAGCATTGGCTGCTAAAGTCTATTTGAATGGGACTGTAATGGGATTTAAAGGGGATTTAAAGGGGATTCTTTTTCCATCAGAGACATGGGGATATTGTTGATATAGTTGATACACGATGGTTGGTTGACGATCATCTAGCTTCGACTAGCTGGGAACCAATTGAATGAGATGGGATAGGGGTGGTTTTGATTGCTCAAGTGGAGAAATCCGGAGAGAAGTGAAACAATCTAGATTTCTCAAAATGGAAACAGAAGAATCTAAAGAAAACTGGAAGATGACAGGAGTTTTTCTAATACTTATTGAAGCCTTGTGGAAAAGCAATCTGGAACAATTCTGGAAGTTATTATGGGATTTTACTAGATTTTTGCGACAAGAACTTCAAGTAAATCCGGAGAACAATGGAACATGTGGAATTGGTGAAAGCGTGGGAGATACAACTCAGTCAGGATAGAGAAGGACAAAACCGTCAAACGACAGTCAAACTTTCAAACCATAATAGTAATATTAATAATAATAGTAATAATAATAATGATAATCATCAACAATAACAAGAACAAGAACAAGAACAAGAACCACAATCGCAATCGCAACCACAATCACAATCAGTTAGTCAATCCAAATCAGGATGCCCCCGGGCACAATGATTTAAAACTTTTCAAACTTAGCAGAGTTGACTTCCAGATTGCAGGATTGGAGATGCGGGCTTGTCCATGAATGGTGTATAGTATAGACCAAATGGCGCCAGGACACGCTGCAACAGCCCAGTTCCAGCTCCAGCTCAGCTCATAGGAGCCGCGATTTTCCCAAAGGAAACTGGCGGGCGAGCCGTGGCAATCTTGGTTGTGGTGCGAGGGGTATCAGGAAACTGATCAATGCTATAGTATTCATGTATATTTTTTGCATGTATGCATGAATGCATGCATGTAGGGATATAGGTCTGCAGGTATATAGGTATGTAGGAATGTAGGTATGTAGGGATGTAGGTATGTAGGTACGTAGGTATGTGGGTATGTGGTATGTAGGGTATTTGGGTATCTATCTATTTATCTACCTATCTATCTATCTATCTACCTATCTACCTACCTATCTATCTATCTACCTATCTATCTGTCTATCCTATCCTATCCTATCCTATCCATTCCTATCCATTCCTATCCATTCCATCCATCCATCTACCTACCTACCTATCTATCTATCTATCTATCAATCAATCATTCTATCGATGTACCTATGAACCTGTGTATCTATGTATGTATGTCTTGTCTTGTCTTGTCTGGTCTCGTCTTGTCTTGTAATGTATTGTAGTTTATGTAATGTACATGTAATGTACAGGTAATGTCATGCAATGTAATATACGCATGTATTCAATGTATGCAATGTATGTACTTTGTGTAATGCATGTAATGTCATGTAATGTAGTGTGCTGTAATGTAGTGTACTGTAAATATAGAGCAATGCACTGCAATGTAATGTCTTGTGATGTGATGTAATATATGTAAGGTTTGTAATGTATATAATGTATGTATTGTATGTATTGTATGTACTGCATGTAATTCAATGTAAGGTAGTGAATGTAGTGTAATAAATTGTATTTTGATGTACTGGACTGTATTGTTCTGCATTGTAATGTACAGTACTGTAATGCAATGTAATATATTGTAATGTCATGTATGTTTCCAATGCAAGTAGTTTAATGTACTCTATGTCCTATATGTGTTGTATGTACTGTATGTACTGTATGTAATATAATGTACTGTACTGCAATGTCATGTAATGTATACAATGTAATACAATGTAATATGTAATTTATGTAGGTAGGTGTTCTGCTGGGTCCCAACCCAATCGGCAGCACCAAACCCCTGAGCCCGTAGATTTGATCGCTTCTTTGCAGCCATTTTTGACCCACAGATGATGGGATGTCTAAGTTTTTGAGCCATTCTCCCTTGAATCCAAAATCCAAAATTGCAGTTTCCACAGCAAAAAAAACAAACAAAACCATTTTCACAGAGCCTCAAATGCCCGGTCAATTCAAGATGGAAAGCCTTGTTGTTGAATAACCAGTGGCTTGGGGTATGTCGATCGAAGGGATGGGCATTCCTCTAATGCCAGGTATGCCCGGCCCTATGTGTTTTTTTTAGCTCAGGACATGGCATGCCACAGCGCCATGGGAGCCGCCCCCCGAGGGCTGCACATGTGGCACAAACGCCTGGAGTCCCAGGGTCGTTTTAACTATTCAACATACAACTTTAGGTTCAACATGTTTGAACTATTCCCATAGAAAACTGCAAGATCTTGAATTGCAAGTGACCAACATGGTACTTCTCTTCGACCGAAAAGTTGCTGAGATTCTCCCAGTTTTTGCCAGAGCCCAATACCAGTCCCGTAGGTATGTGGGTCCCAAAAATCGAAGCCTCCAAATTCCTCATCTGATCAAGTCTTGGATTGGGACCTCTGGGTTGCTTGGTGGACACCCCGAATTTTTTGGACCCATGATCCATCACCTCCTGGCGGCGGCATCATGGTCCTCACCGCTGGCACCAAGGTCCTGGCAGGCTGCGATGCCTCAACATGTCTTGGGCCCTGGCTGCCATCCACCATGAAACATGATCGTGTACGGCTCAAATTTTGGGGTACCACCAATGGACATTTCTGTACATTTCTGTTTTGGTTGCCTTTTCATACTATGTGAAGCATTGAATTTGGGGGTCAAGAACTTTCTGTCCAGTCCCATTTTTAAGGTTTAGGACTGGGGATTGCTAGTCTGGTGGGGAGTGCCTCCAATATTGGACACACCCATTGCTTTCATGCTATGTGCATGAGACTGAGACCTTTCGAATGAACATCTTGACTATCGGGACATGTCCTGACGGTGCCTTGAGTATTCCTGAAGTAAAAGCAGGGACAAGACCTGCAGTGAAGAGTCAGCAAGGAGCGGGATAAGTTGGGTTTTTTGGAAAGGATCCTGTGGATTGATCCTACTGGTAGAGTCATTGAAGCTTTGATTCTTCGCAGTCTGAACTTTTTCCAGGTGAGTTCGCGGTTCATTTTGGTCTCCCCCTACATGGCAGAGGTGGCCAGTGGAATCGGAACCTACAAGTCTGGGTTGCACATTGCAACTGAGCTCCATGTGGTGAGTACTTTGTTGTCTAGTAATAGAAGCAAAGACAAGAATATCATGCTGTGCACCACACTCACACACTCACCATGAGGGCATGATTTTATTTCGCAAGTCCATCCACTCCACGATGTGCCCTGCTTTCTGTGTTGGATCAACCTTACGCACATGAGCCACATCAGCTCCATCAGTTGGTGAAACCTGATTTTGAACCATTTCCCGATGATCCCTGGAGTTCCCAAATTCGTGGCTGTCCAAACGTGGCTTACGAAGCTATTCCTTCCATGTTCCTGGAATTTGTGCTATCTTCGCCAGGCGCCGCGCATGGAAAGATGTGCCACGCCCACACGGGTGGCTTCGAGACCCCGAGCAGGCCACGACACCTTGCTGATTTGTGAAGGTGTGAAGGTCTGAAGGTCTCCAAAAGTCACTTTTTGAAGCTTTCTTTTTGGACCCAGCCCAGAGGGCCAGACCCTGCAATGGCCAGGTGCGAGCCCAACGAGGCCCCTGAGAGAGAACACCTGGGGGGCCAGAATTTCCCCTTCAAATGGAGAAAATTTTTGGCATTTGTGGAGGAAAAAAACATATTTTTTATTTTTCTTTGGGACATTTTGGGTGTCAATTGTTGGTGAAGTACACTCCATGCTGCCACTGCGCTGCGAGTGTCAGGCCTGCGATCGTGCACAGGATACACACACCACGAGGCTGAGACATGGCGCAAGGTTGGGTATGATGAGAGGAAGCAGCAGAGACCATGTAATTGTATGTATTTGTACATACGGGCATTTACAGACCCACTGATTCTGATGATTTTTCGGGTGTTAAAACAATGCATTTTTTTTGAAGCCTCCAATGACCAATGCACCTTTGATGCAACGGTCAGCTCCACTCACTTCGCTGCGCAATCTTCTGCTACTCAAAGTGGTTGAGATACCAGGATGGCCAATTCATTTAGAAGCTGCAGTCCTCCAGGCCACTAATCCTTAGCCAGTTGGTAGCTAATGCTTAAAAGAGAAAGGACCTCCCGGCTGTGACTGGCCGAAGCACTGCCGGACACCAAAGAAGTGATCCGGCGAACTGTGGCCGCTGCTAAAAATCCTGTGATTTTGACCGCTTGCCACATCCAAAAAGATGGAATTGATGTCCATGTCATGACCAGAAAGGAAGCATCATCAAAGTGCAGGTAGGATGTTGACGAGCAATCAATTCTACCGCTGGCAATGCCAGGTACATTTCCATGAATTTTCCATCCAAATAGGTGAATCAAACCTGCCAGCCAGTGTCGATTTTTTCTATATTTTCACATGAAGAGTTTTTCTAAGATTCTCATCAGAATCGCATCGCACAACATTTTTATAATCTTTTTGGGATGTGATGAATCCTGGTATTTTTCGGTCTATCCATGTCTATCCTATTTGACTCCGAAAAAAAATCCCCTGTTTTTTGGCTCAGCCGTGGATGTCATCGGCGGCACCTCGGAGGGGCGTTCGCCATGAGTGTTGGGGCGGCCCAAGGGCGACTTTTCGACTTTTCCCACTGCCGGATTTCACAAAGATGGCCATGGACCCATGGACATGTTCTCAAGCTTCCAATGTAGCTCAGAAGTTCAAGATTTGGTGCGAGTCAGATGATTTCACTTGAATCCGGGGTGTTTGTTGATTGAAGATATCTTTCGGCGCGTAAAAGAATCTCGGATCTTGAATCAGCTGCAGTTTTGCAGTCCTGAACTGTGGAAGCCATTCCCCACCACTCCATCATCTCAGGAAGCTTCTGACTTGAGACGTTTGATCATGGTTTCATGTTTTCATGGGCATCACCGACCAAACCAAAACCTAAGACTCTGAGACTCGCAGATACCATGCATCTTTTGGGGTAACATTTGTTTTCGTCCTCCCTATCTGCATGTTTTACTTGATCACATCGCAAGATGTTGCCCTGCTCAGCCTTGCGCCGGGCCAGGTTGAAACGGAGAAGTATTGTACGGTGACAGCCTCAGGGCGCTCAGTCATTTCAAGGCCAATGCCAAGCAGATCCACTTCAGCGTTCATTAAAAGTCAAGTCCCAACAAAGATGGACTTACTAAACTATCTCAACTGGACCCATCTGACCCGCCTGAGTCCCAAAGATGACATTCTCAGCTGAACATCTGCCACTTCGGCCCAGATCCTGATCCACTATGAGAAGGGCGTGCCGCCAACCTCTGAAGAGCTGGCAAAGAAGCTGGAGAGTAAGAAGGACCATTGGACCAGCGTGAAACTCCCCGTGCCGTGTTGATCTCCAAATGGGTAAATTTATCCTTGAATGGTTGTTTTGGTAAGGATCATGTGGGAAAATGATATACAATGATGACACACCATCAAATTTGACGGTCGAAAGACCAGATACATTGGAGAATTCCCAGTGGAGACTCCTTCAGGAGACCGTGCAAGCTGAAGCCCTTGAAGAGCTCATTCTGCTGATGATCAATGGTGAGTTTGCCATCCCAGCCGAATGGTGATATATATATACATACTGTATATTATCTGTCTATCTGTCTATCTGTCTATCTGGATCTATCTATCTGTCCGTCTATCTATATCTATCTATCTATATCTATCTATATCTATCTGTATCTATTTGTTTCTATTTGTATCTATCTATGTCTATCTAAATTATCTATCTGTATCTATTTGTATCTATTTGTATCTATTTGTATCTATTTGTATCTATTTGTATCTATTTGTATCTATTTGTATCTATTTGTATCTATTTGTATCTATCTATATCTATATCCAAATCTATATCTATCTCTATCTATCTCTAGCTATCTCTATCTATCTCTATCTATCTCTATCTATCTCTATCTATCTCTACCTATCTCTCTACCTATCTCTCTATCTATCTCTCTATCCATCTATCTATCTATCTATCTATCTATCCATCTATCCATCTATCCATCTATCCATCTATCCATCTATCCATCTATCCATCTATCCATCTATCCATCTATCCATCTATCCATCTATCC
>Ga0126342_10011355_pt1 | contig 15911 bp, 17 predicted proteins | sample Cyp1metagenome_FD_92528 | JGI IMG/M metagenome (GOLD analysis project Ga0126342, IMG submission 92528) | Coral microbial communities from Lord Howe Island, Old Settlement Bay, Australia - Cyphastrea 1 metagenome | ecosystem: Host-associated > Invertebrates > Cnidaria > Coral ... | reverse complement strand
TATATATATATATATTACTCCTGTCAATGTGAAAATTAATGTTAATAATTATCATGTTAATTAATCATATGATGTTAATTATATCATGTTAATTACTCTAATATGTTGTAATTATTACAATTACTTGAGTAATTCCCTTTCATCATCTTTGATCGACGATCTGTGACTATGAGAAGACCTTTTCGCGCGAACCGATCTCCCTAGATCTCCGGCTTCCAAGGCTCTGATTTCCGCCACCACAAGACTTGGAGCAATTTCCCCAAGCTCCCCAGTCAGACCAAAGACAGTCCTGGAGTTGAAACTTGAAACGAAGCTTCGCAGAACTCCAGCACTTTGGCAGAAGTTCGCTAGTTTGGCGCAGATTCAAATTTCCCATACGTTCCCTATGTTGATATGCCATTGTTTAAATGTCACATGAACAAAACAATTTCAAAGGTATACCAAAAAAAATGCTGCTCCCCAGGGTCCCCTCCTGAGGGCAAGCAATTTCAGAACATGAGCCAGCTTCACTCTCTTCACCTTCACATGGGCTTCCACCAAATTGCTCCATTGTGGTCTTGCCTCGCTGAGTCACATTTGTCACATTACACATCATTGCACCACTTTTACACAACAATCTTTCAAAACCCTATATATATATATTATATATATACCCATAGAATCCATGGTGCTGCTATATATGGTAACATGGATCCCATCAATATACCCCAAATGTTAGCATATATACCAGCACCATGGATCCTATGGGATATATATATAATGTCATTATATTTCAAATATTTGCCTTTCTGACTCACTGGATGACCCCGAAAAAAGTCAGCCAGATTCTGCTAAACATAAACTTTGCCACTGGATCGACTCTACGGTTTACCCGAACTTGGAGGGTCAGTCGAACATGGAGAAGTTGTGGGGTTTTGCTCAAAAACTGGGAAAGTCCCTGGGAAAATCCCTGGGATGCCGTTGTGCCTCGTGTGCGTGTTTTGTTCCCGCCACCACAGGTGACGCTGCAACCGTTCCAGGGCGCCCAATCTGCCCAGCCACAATCCTGGGATACAGAATGATACAGAATGATAGTGGTTGGTGGTTGAGCCACCCATCTGAAAAATATGAGTTCGTCAGTTGGGATGATGACATTCCCAATATATGGAAAAATAATCCAAATGTTCCAAACCACCAACCAGTACAAAGATATGAGCCTTTTGCAGATTTGTTTCATATTGTTTCCCAGCTTGTTGCAAATGTCTACTTTTGTCTGTTAATCAGTTGGAAAAGCAGACTTAGGCAGGTTTCAGAATCCAAGAAATTTGCTTATCTTACAGGTTTGCAACATCTGCAGCTTTCTGACATAGCAACAAACTTTTGATCTTCGCATCACTCGCCGTGAAAGCCACAGAAGCCGAGAGTCCACAGGGCAATCCTCGGAATTACAGCCTTCTTTCTGATCGTCCAAATCCTCTGGACACGCTGCACCCTGACCTGGCCCAAGTCAAAGGATCAAGGAGATTTAGCATGTTTTAGCGAAAAAGGGGTATAACATGGTATAATCACTCAATATTTTAGATAGAAGTTAAGGTTACACATGATTCGACATGATATCATATGATACATGATGATACATGTAAAGAGAGAGAGAGAGAAATACTGACATTATTCTTGGATATTCTTATATTGTATTTGATCGAAACATATTGAAAGATATTGCAGCACTCGAAGCTGATCCCAAAAGGTCGGCTGTCAAGTTTGATACTTGCAGCTGCCAACTTGCAGCTGATGTTTTTTGTCCTCCCTGAATGGCGAGTCAATTCCCTTCCTGGGTGGTCAGGTCTTTGTTCGGTTCGAGGTTCTTCTGCACCAAATGACACCCGAAATGAAATAAGCTTTGGCTTCCTGTGTCTTGAATCTTCGCCTTTTGTTTGTCTCATGTATATGAAGAGTTTTTACTCTTGCCAGGACAATCTTCCGAACTCTTCTTCCAGCTTTCTTCTCGATTTCTCACTGTCTGCTAGGTTTGTAGTCTGCAGCTTTCTGTTTTCTGTTTGGTCGGTTTCTGCCTTCGCCTCTTGCACTCTTTTGTTTCGAAGCTTTTGTCAAAGCCTTAATCCCTATAGCCCTAAAAGCTCTGTTGTGGTCATAGTATGTTATAGTGGTCTCACTACTTGATGCAAATCCTTCAACCTTTGACATTGTCGAATCTAATGCCCGGCAATTCCCAAGTAACGCTGATGATGTTCTGTTTGGGCTTTGCATTGCTGTACTTTCTCTACTCATAGAATCTTATAGATACTCATGGTCAATGGTGTCTGATTGTGATGTCAGTATCTGCCTGGAGGATCCTTGAGGCAACTAGATCGACCATAAATGACCTAAATCGGCCACCGAATCGGGATCTGGTTCGCCTTCTGCTTCCACGAGAACGAGCCGGGAGCGGCTTTGGCGCCCTGAGCCGCAACTCGCGCTGCACAGCGACCACACCTTGGGAAAACAGTGGAATATACAGCCGGCTTTTATTGTGTCAAGGTTTGATTCATGGATTCACGCACACAATGATTGTCACTGATAAGCCCATTCTATAGATCAAAATAGCCTCATATGTAAAATGAAAATTCATGAAAATACATGAAAATACCATAAATCTCCTTCAGGTCTATTGGCTTCCCCCCAACCACGTCCTTATCATTCTGTCTTGCTAGGCACAGACCAGGGAGAGACTTCGCAATCCACGCAGGCGTTGGAGCAGTTGACCACAATGGAAGCCTCACCACATGGCTGTCCACCCGCCAGCGGCTCGGAAACAACACCTGAGTCGCAAGAATGGGATGATGCCGGTTCTGTTCAAAATCTTCAAGCCACCCTGCTAACATGGCTATGGATCAATACCTATTAATACCATTTTTAGTGGGATGAACATCCATTTACCAGCTATTTTGATGTTCACCAGGGGTACAAGGTTTTGACACACTGCCACATTGAAGTTTGAAAATGCAGTTCTATGAGGCTTCGCAAAGACAGCCTTTGTTTCATTCTAGGCTTGCATGCGCGTTGCGGTCTGGCTTTACTTGATCTCTTTGTCTCTTTCCGTCTCTATTCTGTGGCTGTAGTGCATGCGTCTGTCTGAGAAGCTTCAGTCCTTGCTCTGTTTCACATTATTCTTTGCAAGACTGAAGACTGCCGAGCCTCTTTGCCGAACCAAGAGGCTGTCTGGAAATGTATGGACTATTTCCAATGGCCAGGCAGTGTTCTTCTTTATTGGAATCCTAGAAACACCCAGAGCCACCGAGCAGCCCCGCCGCCTGGTCCGAACCACTGATTAAAAGAAAGTAAGGTGTGCATCCTAGCTGCCACGACTTCTCATCTGTGTCCCGGAGCAGTAGGGTGTACATTCCTTGATTCTTGCCAGGGTTTCTTGAAGTAAACGTCGGCAACCCAGTGAAAAAGTGGATTGGTGACAACGCTCTGTCTTAGTAGATTGCATGAAACAGCAGTGGCGCGGGAAACCTGTGGAAAAGCTGTGAGGTCAAGTTATGCCGACACTTGGAGAAATTCTTCAGTTCAATATTCAGTTCAATATGTTCAATATTCAGTTCAATATGTTCAATGCTTCTATGACCTGTCCATGCTTCAATTTGCTTCGAATGAAATCATAATGAATTCTAATGCTTCCAGAGTCTGTCCAATCACTCCAATCCTCCATCTTGCAGTCTACCGGGCAGCTGATCTCACCGCAAGGCTTGCTCGCGGATTCGCTGCCTGTAGCAGCAGGATAAGCAGCTTAAGCATCAATGACATCAATGAGCCAACACAGGGATTAATATAGATTAATTAGCAGAAATGCAAGAAGTCAGGAATGCCATTGCAAGAAGGAGTGCACCAAGATACTACATTTTACTACATAGCCGCAGTACTTTGCCCGTGGGAAAGACTTGGCTTTAACTGATGTACCCTCTGGTAATTTAACATAGCTATTGAAAATCACCATTTATAGTGGATTTGCCCATTAAAAATGGTGATTTTCCATAGTTATGTTAGTTTACCAGAGGGTAGCTTCAAGACAGCGCGCAGCTCAGGTGCTCTTCGTGCACATGTGTCTTGCTCAAACGCTGTAAGTTGTTTTGATCAGAACATGTCAGAAACGAATTTCTTCAGCAGTGACACAGCCCCCATGTGTAATGAACTTTCAGATGGTTGGGAAACTCGTAGTAGCTCCCCAATGCTCCCCATTTAAATGGGGATTTTTTGGGGGAATTTGGATAGCCATAGCTCCGAACCGCTCCCTCCAAACCACTGGAGAGTGAAAGACAGCCATGTGGTACTGGCGCCTTCACAGGGCAAACCACGGCCAGCTTGTGGCACCAACTGGACGCGACTGCGATGCTGGGTGGAGCCGCCGCAGCTCACAGAGCAGCTGGACCAAGTTCCCCAACTTCCCCACTGACCTGAAACATCAAGGGGCCCGGAGCTGGTATACCATCGATGTCTATATCCATCTATCATCATCACCTGTTGTTAAAGGGGTTGCTTCAAAGCCCTCTATAAAAATCAACCAACCAATGGGAATTTGGGACATCTATGGTCTGCAGATCATTCTGCAGCAACCTATCCAGTAAACGAGAGAAAAAGCAAGAAAAAGAAACAATAAACAAAGGCAAGAAACACAGAAAAAAAAAACACGAAAGTCATACACCACACGAAAAAAAGTAACCAGCCTAAAAAAAGACGCTGTACAAACGCATGAGCAAAGCAGTGCTATTGTTCGGTTTTCCCAAGACTACAGTATAATTTCAAGCGAAAAATAATAGAACCCGTCGCCAACCCATAGACCCCCACACTGTAAACCTGAGTTCTTAGCTAAATATGGGCTACATGATGCTATATGTGTCTAGAACAAAAAATCTGCAACAGAGAAAGTGAAAAAAGGAGCTAGGGAACAGAACGCCGAAAAAATGCCAAATCTGAGCAGGCTAATGAGATGCGGAAGAAACAACAAAAAAACAAGGAACCAATAAATTAGGTGCAGGGCAGTAGCTTGCTTGATCAAGATATCAAGGTCGAAGGGACTCAGAAATGGAAGGGATATATGAAATGATATGAAACGACAGGAAATTATATGTAATAGATTTATATAATAATATGAAATGATATGAAATGATCAAATATTAAATAGATTTGAATAATAATATGAAATGAAATGATATGAAATGATCAAGCCAAACCGAAAAATGTACCAAGAGGTACCCGAAAATGCACCAAGGTTCAATCAACACATGCGTTGCTGCAATTCTGCACTTCTGCAATGGTGCCACAGGCCGCGCCACCGTTGGCTGGATGCTCCAAGATCTTTCGACTCCTCCAATCTGTTTGCTGAAGGGAAGACTCTGGGAAGAGTTGAAGACAACATCGAATGGCTTTCGGATGGCCACAAAAAAAAGGGCCGGTTATACAAAAAGACACTGCAAACCCGTTCCTAGATTAAGTAATTTCCAGAGGATAACAACGCATTGAGTCTCTGGCACCCAAGAAGAGAAGCCTCTATGGAAGAGTCTTGGCAAAGAGAAGACTGGGATTAATTTGCCCCAAACGCCTGCGAATGTTCTAAGATGTTCTAAGATATTCTGTCTTTCTGTTTCTGTCTTTTTGCGACACTTCGCGACATTTTAAGCGACATTTCGCGCAACCCTCCGTCTCCTGTTCATGACCCCTTGGCAGAAAGGATTGCATTCCGTCCACTGGGTCCAATCACTGTGTTTGCAATCCACAGGGCACAGCTCAGAACTGCAGTCCTGTCAGACATGCTGATGCCATGCTGCAAGGAAGCCACTCGATCCACCACACGGACCCGATTTATCCGTAAAATTATCCATGTTTATCCATCGATTTCATGAATTTTCATGAATGTTCATGAAATTTTCATGAATTTTCATGAATTTTCATGACCTAATTCTGTGTAATCTGTCTGGGTGTCATACTTTAAAAGGTCTAGTTTCACACGTGATTGTACACCAGCCACTGCAGCATCCTCATGACCATCCCACAAAGCAGGTCAGCTGGGCAGGCCTCTGACTCAAAGATGTCACCAGTACAGGGCTGACCATCACCAATTTCCTCCATGATGTGCTGAGCACATGCGAGATGGGAACACTGAAAAGACACCGCCACAATCGCTGAATCCATGTTAATCTCTATGCCAATCTACCATCTGGTTATGACTAACAGTTAGCCATGGAAAATCACCATGCTATTTCGATTAGGGCCATCTATACCATGGCTATGTCTGTTAGTCATAACCAGAGGGTATTTCTACAGGACAATCTAAATGACAATCCGCTCGAAGGCATTCGATGTCACTCTGTCTCCGCTGCATCGAGCTCTGTGTCTGTGGATGGTTTCGGATGGTCGGATGGTCCTTCTTCACATAGGCGCAGCTGTCAGCTTCGGCCTCGAGCATCAAACCCACAGTACCTCAGTTTTGGATACCATCTGGTTATGACTAACAGTTCGCCATGGAAGCCATGGCCCATTGAAATAGATGGTTTATGATGGTTTGCCGTTCTTAATAGCATGGTGATTTTCCATGGCAAACTGTGAATGTCATAACCAGATGGTATCTGTTGAAAGTATCCAAAGGCATCAGATGGAGGACGTTGAGACTCGTGATGTGTGGGTTTTCAATGGGTTTCATGACCTCCATGATAGACTGAGATAGACTGAAACTGAGCATTCGACAAATGGTCAACCTGGGCATTTGGAGCTTGGCCCCGAAGCTTCCACACCATGCCCCATCTCCCTTTGTGCTTCTCTGTGTTTCTCCGTTCTAGTGCGTTCTAGCCACTTGCAATATCACTTACAGTCATCTGCACAGTCCATACATAGCCCATGCCATAGTCAGCTTGCTGTGACAAGTTTAGCTGTTTAGCCCAGTCGCCATCCATTGCAGCCTTTGTCGTAGAGCCCACCGCAGTTGTGATCTGCGCTGCATGCACCTGACACGGCAAAACTCTCACCCCTCTCAAGTTTTTAGCGTGTCGTGACTGCAGGGGACCCACCTTCCGCCTGAGAGGCGTCGCAAATTATGTTCCATGACTGCAAGCACAGCAAAACTCTCACCCTTCTCAGGTCTTTAGCGTGTCGTGACTGCAGGGACCCGCCTTCCGCCTGAGAGGCGTGGCAAATTTCACGTTTGCTCTCTGTTTAGCACATGAGGATTCAACAAAAAAAAGCATTTCTTTGAACATGTGCATATGCAAAATCTGGCAAATTTCACAACAGAGGAGCAACAGGAAGCAAACTCAAGGAATCTCATCATGTCACGTAACTTTAGCCATGGAAAATGGCCCATAGAAATAGATGGTTTATGATGGTTTACCTATAAAAAATGGTGATTTTCCATGGCTATGTTAAATAACCAGATGGTCGATGCAAATTCGATGCAAATTCGATGTGCAAGTGACCAAACTCACAAGCTGCCTCGTCTGGGGTCTGACCTGCACCATCCTTCGTCTGCTGGTGCTCCAAGTCACACCTCGCGGAGGCAACAAATCCATGGAATCGGCACCTGTTTCCAGATTGAAATCCACAAAGTTCAAATTGTCATAAATTGACATAAATTGTCATAAATTGTCATAAATTGTCATAAATTGTCTAGAGCCTAAATGTTCGTCTGTCAAGCCTTTCAAGTCTTTCAAGCTGCTGAATGTTTCTTAAGATGTTTCAAGCCTTTCAGGTTCCATTCTGCCATTGGAACACATGGAACGATGGGAGGCCTCACACCCAGTTTCTTTTCGTAACCAAACGCTGCGCTTCCTTCACCTCAAGGTGTTCCAAACCAGTTGGTTTCATTCGGCAAAGTGGTCTTCTGCTCCACATCATGACCCCAAAATTCAACGGCTCTTGCTGTGAAAAAACGTTCACTGTATTGTATGTCATGTATCATGTATGGGTATATAATATATTAGATACATTTAGATACATGTTTACAAACTGAATGTAAGATAATACGTATAATCTCATACACAGTATGCAACTCCGTATGGTATGTATGTATGTGTACATATATACACAATATTCATACGTTGTATGTTTGTATGTGGCCACATGAACTTGTATCCAACACATCTGCCTTGAATTCAACTTAATGTAACCGTTGTAAATCCGTTGTAACCAAAGCTAGGCTAGCTAGGCTAGCTAGGCTAGCTAGGCTCCAGACCTGTCTCCAGTAATGAGGCCATGTTCTCTTCGTTTTGCCTCTCTCCATTCGTTTCGCTTTCTTCGTTCGGCATGACTTTCTTTCTCTGCACGAAGACCTCGTTCCTGCTGCGCTGACGGAGTCCACCGGCACATGTCAAACTGCAGCTGGTCCAGTCGCTCCACGAACTCAACTGGCAATCCATACCTGCGAGGGCGACAGCACAGCTATGAAGGTTTTTCGATTGATAATCATCAAATATAACTAAAATATAACTAAAATGATATCACAAGTTGTACAAAGAAATGGCCCAAGGTTTCGAAGAGTGAAGGCAAACAAACACTAGGCTACGAGTATGGCATGGTACTGCATAGCAGCAATGTACGCAACTCCCAGTGAACTTCAAACGCAATGCCAAGGTGCAAAAGTTGGCGCAGGTGCGCATTTCGGACCTCAATAGATCTCAACACGTAAATTCACAAAAGATCACAAACAAACATCTCCTGCTATGGTGCCCTGTTTTGGTTTCTGTTGTCTTCTTTTGGCAGGCAAGAAGAAGTAAAAAGCTTGAAAAGAAAGCCCTTGCTCATTACAAGGAAACCCAGAAGGTAGATTTGAACAAACTTCCCTGAATCAAGTTTTTTTCCAAGCAAAAAAAAACGTGCAGTTCAAGCCACAGTGCACCGCAGCCTGCTCCCCCATATGCGGCAGGCTTTTGGATAACGCGGCTGCGATTTTGCGTGCCATTGCCTTTTGTAAGCATCCATGAACCAGACGTACAAACACACTCAGAAAAATACAGAAACATAGCCCAATTCTATGTCACAACTGTGACGTCACTGACGTCACTCCTTGTATATATTCAAGCAGTTTCAAGATCAAATGCCGATGCAGAAACCTCCAAATTGCAGCTCAAGTTGCAATATGGTTCACAATCTGTCCACTGTGACCAGCCGCTGGTTTCACAATCAGAGGGACAAAACTCGGTGTTGCAAGCCTCAAACCAGCAACTGTTGCGAAGAGATGTGAAGAGATGCAAGGAGATGCGGGGCGTATTTGTATGTGATGTTGGTATTGGTCAATGTGGGCATTCTCCCATCGCAACGAAGTCCTTGCTACTTTTGCAATTCAAACATCACAAATTAGTGTTTCAAGCAAATGCCATCACAAACCTCACGCTCAACATGCAGCAGCGCAAAGCCATTCCCCTCCCAGCTCCAAGTTGTATGATTGTCTACGCTACAAATAGCCGCAACATGCCGCAGCATCTTCCGTCTACAAAATCTCAAACATGAAGATGTTGCAACTAAACAATCTTGGCACAAAAAAGCTAGCAGCTAGCCAAGCCAGCTAGTGGTCCAAACATTGCGGTCTGTCATGGTTTATGTGATATTCGTGTCTTTTGCCTTGGGGAGTGGAGACGCCCTTCCCACTTGACGTATCTTTAAATTGTGTTGGTTGCATCTTCTATTCTGTGGCTTCACGCAATTTCACCCCACCCGAAAGTGCGATTCTGCCAATTCTGCCTCAATTTCGCTGCTGTTTCCTTCGCACTTCTTGCCAGGGCCCTCAGCCTGCGTAGCGGTGGCTTTAAACACGCCAAATCAATCCAAGTCGAGCTTGAAATCGGTTGGCTTCTAAGGCTGCTCTCATGCAACTAGTGTATATGAAGCTGGAGACGAGAGCATTGATTTGCCAAAATCAATACCCGGAACTTGCAGATTTCAAGTGACGAGATGTAACGAACTGGGATTTCACAAAGGGTTTTCGGGTTTTCATGGTTTGCACTGCAAGGAATAGCGAGGATGCAACATATGTATTTTTAACAATATGTAGCATGAGGTTCTTATAGATTACAGACATTTACAGAGTATCCTATACAATATCCTATCCTACAATATCATAGGATGTATGTACCTGCCGGATCTTGTCGCATTGCTGGACCGGACCTGCACAGCGATATAGCGGCTTCGGCTGTAAAGACCCCCTGCACAGCTGGCAGAACAAGTGTCCCAGGCGCTCCAATCAGACCACCTGGCGTTGTGACACCATGCCATCAGATGGGTTTTTTTCCATGGTCATGGAGGAATCCCCAATAGCTGGGTGATTTTTTGAAAAAATAGCTGGGTGATTTTTTGAAAAATCCCAATCTAATAGCTGGATGACTAGGGCCTAGGGGTACCATGACTTAGGAAACCTCCATATCTACTGTGTCACGGAATGAGTTCTCATTCTACCGTGCCTGCAATCCACGCAGATCTTGCTGCATGGTTTCTGCTCCACTGTCTCTCCACATGGTGTTCCACCATTTCTTGCCTCCTTGGGCAAAGACCAGTCAGTCAATGGGTCAGAGGTATGACGATTCCAAAAAATCCGCTGAATTTCTGTGAAGAATCTAGCAGACTGCTTTACCCTTTAACGTCTATTTTCCTGAGCAAACAAGGCGTCAGCACACGCTTTGCTGGAATTATTGTAGATCATGCGGAAAAAAGGTCCAACGGTTCCAACATCTTGAAAGAACACAGAGCATTGGTCCAACTCTCGATTCTCCCGATGACTGGGTAATACTGCGTATCTTGCCGCTCTCTCTCCTGGAGGATGGGGCGACTTCGAGTTTCAGTGCCATTGCAGGAAGGTGCACATTCTCCCCAAGCGCTCCAGTCGCCCATCTTACAATTGATGGGGCAGAGCTGAATGTTGCAGTCCTGCCCACGATATGACACGAAAACATTGACAGCTAACTAAAGTCTAAATATTAGTGAAGCAAAGCAGCTAAAGCAGTTAGTCTTCCATAGTCTTCCAGCGGATTCCAGGTTCTTTTGTCTTTTGCAACTTTAAAATGACAGTTTTGAAATGGCGATTGGCAAAGTCCTCCACTTGCTGTGCATTTCCGGTGCAAGTCTCGCCGCCACCGATCTCTACCTTCCTGTGCATACATGAGCCAACCTGCGAAGTGATGCGAAGTGGCTAAAAGATGCAAAAAGATGCAAAAAGTGGAAGATTTCCACCAGAAAGTGGATTCAATCTGGCTCCGTAAAGCTTGTTCTACGACAGTTCCGACAATGACGATAGTATCAATCCTTCTTTAGTCGTGGCATTTCTAGTTTTTTACGAACTTAAAAGTGTTCGAAACTTCAAAACAAATACAAAAAACAATGACCTTCGAACGCGTTCCTTTGAATTAATTGTGTCTCTGTAAAGTTGTATTATGTTGTATTCAAAAGTTTCGATGCTCACAAGCTGTGTTTATCTTTCAATCCTAAAGCATCCAACTTATGTCCGAAATGTATCTAAATGTTGCTTCCCATGAGGTGACAAAGGTCTCCAAATGGATTCCCCATCAGTATCCGTTCACCATGTTCACCTCTGTGTCGTTGCCAAAGCCGTCACAAAGCACTGCAGAACCAAGACAACCAGAATCATAAAGGCCTTGGAGCATTGGGGCATCAGAACTCAATGGCCTTTGCAAAAGACTTTTTGAAGAACGATGAAAGTTCTCTGTTCTTCCCAGCTATAGATGACTGCGTTCAGGCAATGCTCCAAATGGCGCATTGCCTGCCGAATTCGAATTTGACCCATCAATGACAAACGCTGAAAAATCAGTGTGATTCTTCTAGTCTCATGAATGTGTAGCTGAAAGTGACCTTCGTTGATGAATTTCCGGATACCTGCGGTCAAGACACCCCCGCACTTTTCATCAGCGCTGCAGACCGCTCGGGCTTCCTTCAGGGCCAGCTTCTCTGCGCGCCTTGGGTCATGAACGGCTTTAACTCATGACTTTTCCAAGGAAATCACCATGATTATAGGTGGTATATGGTGGTATAAACCATCAAAAATGGCTTGGTTTATTATTGTTTTACCTACATTAATGGAAGTGTCATTTCAACTGAGAAGTTTCATGACTACGTTTATGAGTGCTTCATGAGTATTTCCTTAAAGTCTCTCAGGCTCTCCAACGCATGTCACAAAGTCTGATAATTGCCAAGCTTTGATCAAAGAACCCTTGGTACATCTTAGCACGTACCAGAAGAGCTCGAAGCCAGGGTACGGCTTTGTGCACTTTTGATTCCTTTTCAACTCGTATCCGAATGTTTGAGTCCACTGCTCCTTCCGGTAACTTTTGTGGCTGCTCTGACCTCAAGCAATGCGCAGCTCAAAGAAACCGACCGGATTGTGTGTATATATTGGATGTGTATATATATATATGTGAATATATAATAATTCATATCATTATATAATTATATATCTATACCAATATCTATATCAAACCATGATATGCAAATATGCACTAATATAGTCACAGAATTAATATATTGATGTATGACAATTCATGGAGTATTGCATGGCAAAGCCTTCAGGGCTTCAGGTCAGGCTAAAATGGACTATGATTCGACTAGGGTGATGAGTTTGTCCAATGTACTAGCAACATGGAGGTTTCCTGAAATGGGAATACCATAACAAAAATCATCCATTAAAAAATGGTATTTTCATGTATTTTCCATGAAATAAACCATCCATAAATGGGGGTACCCCCATTTATGGAAAGCTCCATATCTAGCAACACTATCTACTCAACATGTCTCAACACGTCTCAACAGGTCCTTCATCGTGTTTTCTGCCATGAAAATGTCAACAGCCGTAAGATGTCTCGATCTGCTGGCCTCGAGGTCTCAGTTCACATTCACCTACGCTTGCCTCAGCAGGAAAAAATTGGGAACAAATCGGTGAAGCTTAGCAAAGCATCAAACATGTGCGAGTCAACATGGAGCCAAGTTAAGCAGTTTGAAGAACATTATGATGACGTATGACATAATTATGACATACCACCACATGCAACCGAGTCACATTGTACTTGTTGCATGCGACGCCCAAGTTGAGTGAGAAAAAACTGCATTGGACATCGGCAGAGCAAGTCTTTGCGCATGCTTCTGGTGAAGCAGCGTCCGCGTCCTGCCCAATTGGAACATCCATTGACGGCTCGCATCGGCATGGCGCAGGATGACCCCTTCCACCTTCCACCTTCCATGGAACCTGCTCTTTGCTCAAAATCCACATGGCCATCTCTAAACCTCTCAATTATCATCTCAATTATCATCTCAAATTTGTCAAACATTCGGAGATGTCTGATCTTTGGATTACTTTGGACCTTGCCACGCCACATGGCAGTGTGTCAAAACCTTGTACCCCTGGTGAACATCAAATAGCTGGTAAATGGATGTTCATCCCACTAAAAATGGTATTAATAGGTATTGACCCATACCCACATTATGTCAGACGCTCGCGGCGCCGCGGCAAGCGCCTTTGTGGTTTGGTAAAAGTCTTGGCATTGCCCAGGCCCCAGCAGAGTGTAGCCGGGCACCAGGGCGCTCGGAGTTTCTGGCGATTCTCCAGCTGAAAGTCCAACAACTAAAGTCCAAGAATATGACTGAAGATAGTCTGAATCAGTTTCTTAATTACTATATTATATATATATGATATTATATTATATATTATATATATGATATTATATTATGTATATATATATATATATATTGTATGATGCTTCTTCAGTCCTTGCAAGACTATTGAACGGTTGACCTTGCAACCCTCAACCGTGCCTCTGAGTTGAAAATTCTGCTCCCGCGCACGGCTTTTCTTGCCACCTGCACAAACACACACTGTTCAGTGCAACACGTTGACCCGTCTTGACGATATTCTTTGACAAATTCTGGCTAGATGTGAAGATTTTGACATCCTTTGTAGTAATTGATATAACTTCAGCTCTTGCCATATAAGATGTTGGTATCCTTTATAGTAATGTAATTTTTATTTGAACATCATTGAAGATCAATGAGCCTTCACAGCTCTTGGAACACTTCGTGAAGTCAGTCCAATCGGACCACTTGCAGTCAACACCTGGGCTCCGTACCAGCGGGCGATGGATCCGGACATGTCTGGTGGGATGATTGGGATGGTACCATATCTGATTGGGATGGTACCAGATCATTGGGATATAGATGATATATATTGATATACTATAGTGATATACTATAGTGATATACTTAACCAGTGATATACTTAACCAGTGATATACTTAACCAGTGATATACTTAACCAGTGATATACTTAACCAGTGATATATCATGAGATCTGGACATATCTGGGTGTTGTGACGATCCATGATCCTGATTGATCCTGTAAAAAACCGAGCAGCAGTAGTGGCTGCAAACACGCGAGTCCTCCAAGTCCGGGCAAGCTCGTCCTGCGAGATTTTTGTGTCGTGAAAAACGTGAAGAAACCACGAACTGAAAAACGGCACAACAAAGTTCAACGAATATTAAAATGAAGTGCTGGTACCGATCGACATACGAGAACAATTTTGCTAATTGAAGAAACCTGTGAGAAGATCGATTTGATGAGATCTTACGAGGACGCTGCCTGCTAGCTTGCATTCAAGATGTCGCTCATAATACATGTGTTTGGAAAGAAATCAAGTATGACTCATACAGTTTCTACATTGTCTGTGCAACTATGTATAACTGACTGATTTTTTTTGCCACAAGCGCATTAGCTTTTGACGCTCACAAAGTCCTTGCAACGCGTGACCGACGGATGTGAACAGGACTGTCCTCCGAAAGCGTTTTCCACCGTCACATTGCGCTTCCTGACCAAAAAAGGGTCCAAAAATGTCCAAAAAAGGGTCCCAAATCATGCTGGAGATGAGAAAGGGCACAATGCCGGGGAGAAAAAACTGGAGGCACAAATAGGCTCTGGGGACATTGCAAGAGCAGCAAAAACTCAAAATGAAGCTATCAGACTTGAAGACGGAAGGACTTTGAATCTGTGAACTTCAACGTCATCAATATCATGTTGTTTTTTCTGGTCCGAAAGTTCAGCCAGTTCTCGTTTGCAGCAGTTGCATGTTTTCACAAAAACAGAATGTAAAGTAAAGTATTTAATTATAATATGAATTATATAATTTTGAATCATGTATATAAATTATATAAAATAATTCATACTTGGAGTCATTGAGTCAAAGGCACCACCTTCCATAGCAGCATTTAAGTTGTTTCGTTCTCGCTTTGCCGGCCTGGTTTGTTTGCCCAAGCAGTAGGGTTTGCATGGTGACCAGTCCGTCCACTCCGTGACAACGCAGTCTTTGGGACACTGCGGTTTTTGGCAAATTCCTCAGCATAGATTGAGCTCGAATCATTGGATCTGCAGAAAGAGTAGCAGAAGGTGACACTTAAAACATCAGAACAGATTTTTTTTCGAATGGTTAAAACTATACAGGGTCAATGTTGGATCAAATTCGAGCCAATAGCCAATTCTGTCGCCAGAAGTGCTCCGGACTTTAGTGAAATCAACTGTTGTTTTCCCCCACGAAGTGTGCACAGGTAAACTTTCATCGCCACAGGACGTTCGTCGTCGGCAACGCCAACACAATCCTTGCCACCATTTGCCTGGCAACGAGAACGTCTTGGATAACCTTGACCTCAATACATAGTAGACTCAGCCAGATTTTTGTCCAAACAGAGCTGGCAAATTGAATTCAATCTTAATGTGCTGGAAACAAACCAGGCTTGTTTCACCAGGTGGCAACAGTACTCGAGATTCTCAGGATGGCGCATAACTTGAGAGCAGGCGGAGGCGGACGAAAGGTAGTGTAGTGGGAGAGGAGTGGTGTCAAAATGCTGCGCCCCTAAGATGATACACCAAAAACGTTTTTGCGCAGTCTAAGATGATTTTATCC
>Ga0126342_10011354_pt1 | contig 15911 bp, 19 predicted proteins | sample Cyp1metagenome_FD_92528 | JGI IMG/M metagenome (GOLD analysis project Ga0126342, IMG submission 92528) | Coral microbial communities from Lord Howe Island, Old Settlement Bay, Australia - Cyphastrea 1 metagenome | ecosystem: Host-associated > Invertebrates > Cnidaria > Coral ... | reverse complement strand
GGCCCCCCCCCCAGCTAAAGCTGATATAGCGACTGCTATATTAACAAATGTGATTGAGCATTTAGTGTAGCTGTTTCCCCCCAATAAGCACGCCTTCACCGCCAAAGCGGTGTGGGCGGATTTAAACCTGTGAAGCAACCAGGCAGCTGAATTATTGTTTGATGAGCACCCAAATGTTGGCAGTTTTGAAGCTGCTGATGAGCAGCCCATGGTCCGAATCATGCTCTAAGCACAGAGTCTCTTTTTGAAGATGGTTAGCCAGGGATACTATTTCTGTTGGTGAGCCTGAGACCCTGAGAGTATGGTCTTTAAGAACTCCTAAATGATGTTCTGTAGCATTACCATCAACTACCCTATTCTTTGTTGGCGCAATCTTTGCTAGGTAGTGCTCACATGTATTGGTCAATCGCAATAACGGTTGCTGATTTGCTGATGAATTTCTCACCTTTTGAACCCGGCCCTTTTGTCAAAGTCGATGGACATAATTGTCTCTTGTTTGAATCTCCATCTATTGCGATCTCCATCTTCCTTCAATCAGCTTCATCTTTGGCACTCACAATTTAACATCCTTCTTTTCGCGGTTGAACCGAAAACCCATCTGCACAGCTTTCAATCCGCAGCCCATGGCTGCCTAGCACTTGCCAACCGGGTCCAATGCCCAAGCGAGACGCCTGGCTGCTTCGAGGCCATAAAGGGTGGCTAAATTTCCTGGTCAAAACGAGAGCTTTAGATATAAGCCCACCCATTATATATCATATATCTATGGTATTGGGATTTTTTGCCAACAAAAATGGAGCTATCCATGGGATACTAATGGAATAATAATGGATATTAATGGGATGATAATGGGATTATGATGGATATGAATGTGGGAAAAACAATGTCAGAAACCACCCATTTGGGAATGGTAAACATAGCACCTATAGAAATGGTGATGACTGGGGGATGGTGCAGATGGCATTGGTTTACCCACATCATGATTATATACGATCAACGCTAAGAGTTTAGGTTTATCCCCTAAATTTTCAACCAGACCGAAGAAAATCGGACGTGATTGTCATTTTGCTAGTTGACTGGAATCTTTTACTTATGGATGTTGCTACAAAAAGGGTCAGAGTCATGGTAATGAACATCCCAATTGAACACAGCCCAGGGGTCATTGCGAACTCTGAATCCTGAGTCAACATATCCCAACTATAGTTGCGTAAACTTCATTTCTTCTCACTTTGATCCCAAGTTTTGCCTTTTCTTTCTGGATGTAAATCTCTAACATCAATCGATGTCATCCAACAAGGAGGGCAAGGCCGGAGGTCGCTGTGTTCTCAGACTTGATCCAATCTCCCGAGGCCAATTGCAGGATGGTGCTCTCCCGGTGATGTGAACGTTGGTTGATAAACCCCATGAATACTATAGTATGGGAGTTATAAACAAACTTATCTAACTATGGGGCACCACCTTGTGCAAAGTTTCCATCACCAGCTCGTCATCTCATCATCGACCTTTGTCTGTTGGATCAAATTGATCAATTGAATGGATAAGTCACGCCTTTTCCCGAATTCCCTCAGGAAAATCACCATCTGGTTGGTGGTATACCTACCCCTCTGAAAAATATGAGTTCGTCAGTTGGGATGATGAAATTCCCAATAAATGGAAAAATAAAAGTCATGTTCCAAACCACCAACCAGCCATTTTTTTGCAGCGAAACGCCCCGGCGAAACGCCCCGCGCCGTCCGCGCCTGAGAGTTCTTCTGCACCGTCTGCACGACGAGGCGCTGGTCAAAGGTCAAACCCAGAGGTTGAGACCTCGATCGACGTGTTGCTTGCTTTTGTTCTTATCTGATTCATAGTTTTTCCTACAGCAAAAGATTAAAATACTAAAGTATGTAACATTATGTAACCCAGGTTGACTTAGTTTGAATCATCAATAAGTGGATTTTGACTATCGGAAAGGAGGTCTAAAATAAACCATGAACGTGCATTTTGACTACCAAACAGGTGTTTTGTTTATCACCAAAGTGGAATTTTACTACTGTAAATGCAGAAATGGGTTTTGACGATGAAACGCTGAATGATTTGATCAAAAAATATATTGACTTCAGGGATGGTGTTGCAGAATCAAAAGCGGATTTTGACTTGCAGGACCACTGAGTTGGTTTAAGAAAGCATGGGGACTTCAAGTATCAACATGGGTCTTGACGATAAATAACAAAAATGGTTTACCCTCTGGTAATCAAATGTGGCTAGCTAGGAATTCCCCCAAATGGATGCCCTAGTGGGAAATTCATCTGTAAATGGGGGAATTGTCCAATGCCATGTTAGATTACCGGAGGGTAGCCACAGCAGATTTTACTGGGCTGGTTTAAAGGAAAACAACAGTACTGCAATGCAAACTGTTTGGTTTGGTCATCCAAATATGGAGCGTTCCTACATCTTTTCCTTGAAGCCAATGCGATTCTGTGCGGCTACTGGTTGGTTGATATTTGCAGGAATGGCTTTGCTGGTTGGTTTAGAAGGGTTCCCAGTTCGTGGATTATATTCCTCATCAAAAAAATACAAGAACCACATAAAAACATCAACCAAGACATGGAATCGGGGGCATTACTCACATGACAAGTTCATGCGATCGCAAGACCTGAAAGCCAATAAAACGTCAGGGTCAGCGGTACAGTAGCATGCACCACAACTTGTTTGAAGCCACAGCCCAAGCTATGAAACAGTGGTTCTAAATGAATGCACAGTCCGGAAGAAGCCAAAAAACAGATCATTTTCTAGGCAGCGAAAACCATAAACATTGAAACACCAATGGAATGGAATTCACCATCAAAAAACAAAAAATCACTTCTATGAGTTACAGGATGAGGATGGGGCCCCCAAGTTATAAATGGCTAATAACCCATTAACATCCATTAACTATAGTTATATCTAGCATAAACCAGAGTTAAACCACTTATAAGGCAACTTATACTAGTATAGCTATCTTGCTGACCCCACCCTGTACCAATATACAATTTCTAGCAATGTTCTTTTACATCCTCACAAAGCTGAATAAGCACTCCGCCACGCTCAATGTTCGGTCCCAAGGCAAGTTTGTGTTGGTGAAATCCCCTGAGTACCCTCTGGTAAACTAACAGAACTATGGAAACAAAACATAATTTTTGTTTTTTTTTAAAAATGGGTAAATCAACGAACGAAATGGCCATTTTCAATAGCTAATAATGTTAGTTTACCAGAGGGTACCACTTGAAGGATCTGACCAGTGATGATTTCCCCCGTCCACCGAGTGACAAATCGATGTCCAGATCCACCGGTGGTGGAACGACCATGGGTCCATCGTCTGCGGCGCGTTTTGTTGGATCTGGGCTTAAAAAAGCCCTGAGTATCGGGGTTTCCTGTCATTACTGTGCAATTACTTTATTCACTAGTTAACTAATCCCTGGCTGGGGGTATACCTACCCCTCTGAAAAATATGAAAGTCAGTTGGGGTTACTATTCCCAATATATGGAACAGTAAAAAATGTTTGAAACCACCAACCAGATCCTATGAGAGGTTGCAGTTAAAAACTGGTGCCCTTGGGGGTCTTGGGGCCAAATCCTCTGTTATGTTTGGTGGTTTAGATCCCCAGTCTAACTCTAGAGATACCTGCTATACCCGACTTAGCCATCTATGGGGCACAGTGAAGGCCTGCTGGGCCACCAGTCACACTGGCAATGATTTATACTGATTTCTGGGATCGATTGGTTTGTACTGGTAAACCTACAAAAAACTATGGAAAGATCCACCTTTTTTAATGGGTAAATCAACTATAAATGGGCCATTTTCAATAGCTATGTAACAAATTACCGGAGGGTGTAAGTGATTGTGTTTGGTCAAATCATGTCTTGTTTTTCAAGTGTCAGGTCATGTTGAAGGTCAATTTTTCTTCATCTCCAAGTCTTCAAAGCAAATATGGCACTGGAAACTTCCCCAGTTTTAGTTGTAGATGAAATTCTTGTGAAAAAGATGTGGATTCCCCAGCCAGGTTACATTGCCCGAGATCAAATCCCGTGCCTTGCGCCAAAGGGAGTATAGCCCAAAATTGCAATTTTTGTTCAAGAAATGATGAAAAACCACTGGATTTGAGATGTACTGGCTCGATATACCCAATTCTTTGACAATCCCAGCTACACTAGAAGAGTTAATAGCTGTTGGACTAATCATCAAAACTTCCCGCATATCTAGACCTCACCAAATGGTTATTGTCAGATGTCACCTTGTTCAATTTCGACTGTTTGAACCAGTCATATAAATGCCTATAAGTGTGACTGCAAGAGGGGAGAGGACCCAGAACAGTCCCTGCCTCAATAAACAAAAGGCAGTGCTTGGACCGCAACAAACCTTCCATTCGCCAAAAACATGCGGGCACTTTTTGCAAAATGGTGAAACCATTTGAATGCAAGGTGGCGCAGTGACTCACAGGGTGTTGGCATTGGGCCAAATCAAAACGACACAAATTCCCAGAACCAAGTCCAGAGGCTCCTTTCGCCTTGGGGCTGGGCTTTCCTGATCTACCCAGCATGGCTGAGTCGGGCTGCACGTGCCAATTGGGATGCCCAGTGCCAGCGGTAAACATAGCGGGGATGTTGCAGGGCGAAGGAAGCTGCCAGAAGTTCCTGGAATTCAAGCGGGCTCTCCTTCTTCTCATCCAACATCTTCCGACCTATGTCTAAGCAAACCTCAAGATGCACAGAATCAAAGTAGTTTGCTTGTAGATGATTACATGTCAAAAGTGGTGATTTTCCCTGTGTTGGGTTGCCAGAGCGTAAATCCGACATTTTGTTGGTGAATTCTGGGTAGTTAAACCAACTTTCATGGTGAAATCAGGTAAATTCCCCCATGTTTGTTGCTTAAATCCAACATTTTCCCAGTTCATTGGCTATTTTTGTTGAAATCTGCATGACTTTTCCTGGTGACGTTGTGGTTCTTGGTGAACGTCCGCCATTTTCACAGCCCGGCGTGTTTTGGCCGCGCCTATCTCCTCGGGCGGCATGGGCATCTCTTCGTCGGGCACGGGGTGCAGGACACCAGTGACCTGATGTACTCGGTACTCGGTGGCGATAACCGATGGAGGTAGCCTCTGGTAACAGAACTAGTGGGTTGATAGTGGTGGTTATCACTGGTTGATAGTGACTAGGGGGTAGCCTCTGGTAGATAATCAGCTAACATAACTATTGCCTATTGAAATTAACATGATTCGTGGTTGATCGTGGTTTATAGCTGATTTATGATAAGCTGGTTAATCATCATTAACCATTCATAATGGCTTGCCCTTAGGTAAACTAACATAACTGTTGAACATTGGCTTATATAGTGGATATACGTACGGTGATTGTCCATAGTTATGTTAGTTTACCAGAGGGTAATTGGATTCTATGTACCAGTATTACATGTATTTAAGATATGGGATATTATGTACCTATGGCATTTTAACTGATATTAACTATGGGATATAATGGGATACTAGGGGGTGCGGGCCCCACTTAGTAAATGGATCAAACAAACCCATGAGATATATGGAATATCCCCACTGGATTGTATGGGGCGAAATAGGGGTTAGATTAATGGACGAAATTCACCAAATCCTAACCAGGATGCACATCCAAGTATTATCCTGGTTGGTGGTTTTAACCATCTTGAAAAATATTGGTAAATGGGAAGGATTATTCCATATATTATGGACAAAAAAGTTCCAAACCACCAAACAGATTATCTAACAGTTCATAGTTAATACTTTCTTCTGACCAGTACGTACATAATAGCAATAGTTGGTAGTGAATGGGATATTATTGAATGTCACAACCAGGAGATGAATACTATACACTAGCCTGTAGCTATTGTCACAGATGATAGCTGCACATTGTCCTTTCTTAAATCGCAATACCCTCTGGTAATTTGTTGCATAGCTATTGAAAATGGTATTTTTTTAATGGGAAAATCCATTATTTCTATGGCCATTTTCAATAGCTATGTAACAAATTACCAGAGGGTATGTACTGTGGCGGCCCACTGCAAACATCCATAAGGCGTTCTAAAAATTGGTACAAGGTGGGCCCCCTTGGATATAGGTTGGAGATTTCGCGTTTTTTTAACAGGATTATGTGGGATTATATGGGATATAATTGGGATATAATTGGGATATAATTGGGATATAACAGAATTTTTAACTGGAATATAACAGATTATATTTATATGGGATATAATTGGGATATAATTGGATGTAAGGGAATATGGAGGTTTCCTAAGTCATGGGGCTACCCCTAGTCATCATCCATTTTAGATTGGGATTTGAAATAAACCAACCAGCTATTGGGTATCCCCATGACTATGGAACCCCCCATATAATCATAGGTAATTAAATGTAGTTAAGCACACGGTTGGATTTAACCTCCATTTTGCGCTCTGAAAATTGACGACTGATCTGAATAAAATATAGAGCAATAGATAGGGATTTAGCCCAGATAAACTAAGGACATGATATGGCAAAGCAACGGGGAAGTAAAAAGGTCTACTGTACAAATGCAAACAAATGCCATAAACCCCAGTCATCACCATTTTATAGGTGCTATAAATTCCCAGTCATGGGTGGTTTATGTCTATGACATTGCTTTACCCCAAAGTTATATATTATGATGATGATTGTTACTCTTACTATTATTAGTAGTATATAATGGACTATACCAAGAAATACCCTCATGATTTACTGAAGAGTATATTCCACCATGGGGATGATCTCCTTTGCCAGCCTGGGCGTCGATCATGGCCAATCTTAGATACCCTGCAATAAAAACTTAGCTGGTGACCGTAGATATTCCCATTCATACCAAAAGACTAGTCGGGATTAGTTTCTACCCATCTAAGATTGACCTAGTAACCAACAATTGGCATATAATGGAACCATCTGGTAATTTGCCATATCGATGGAAAATCCACCGTTGATAGTTGGTTTCTCATTCAATCAGCTATTCAACTATCAACGGTGGAAATCATAGTTAACGTTTCCATTAACTATAGATATATCACTTATAAGCCATAGTTATTAGATTTTTAAGCCAACTTAGCTATCTTGGGGGCACCACCTTGTATCATAACTTTCGGGCCCTGATTTGGTGAACTCTCTAAGGAGGTCAGCGGGGAATTATCCAGTTTTCGCTGATCAACTCCGATTTTTGTTGGTAAACCTCAGATATTTTGGTCGCTATGAACCGCTATAGACCAGAAATAAACAATGTTTTGTTTCTGATCAACTGTGGAAACTCATGATTTTTTGAGGATATATAATCATATATTGTTAAAATATCCAGACATAAATTGTTTCTTATGATTTACACTACAATATATGTTTGAAAATCCATATGATCCTATATATATATATATATATGTTTGATGATGACTCCGACATTTTGCCAGTAAATCCCTGCCGTTTGGGCTGGTTGCTCCATGTCGGACCAGCCGCAACGCCAAGCGACCGCGTTCGGGAGGCCACGTGCTTGTTCGAAGTGAACGCTCAACGGCACATCGGCCTGGCGTATGGTGGGGATGAACTGGATATTGGTCAAACCTGGGGACCATAGGGACCAATAGGGACCATAGGTACCCTACAGTAGCTGGTTAATGGAAGCTTATTCCACCAAAATATAGTAATAATAGGTTTTGACCCATCCCTAACTATGGCTATGACTACAAACAGTACAGAGATATATGAGATACAAGAGATACTATAGCTAGCCATTGAATAACATGTAGGATATATAAGCAAGAAACATATAGCAGTTGCTATAATTCTAAGCATTACGCTACAATGTACTCATATGATTATATGTATAAGGTAGAAATGTTACTGTTACATAAACTATAGTCCCTATCTTATATATATAAAACACTATGACAAACTGTTCATTCATGTGGAGCACAAGTGGAACACCATGTCATGTCATGTAATATCTCGTTAGACAATACAATGTTTACCTATATAAATATAAGTAATTGTTTTAAATACAGCAATGAACATATTTTACTTCATATCAATTCTGATAATATGTTATTGGTATCTAACTAGAACCTTAATCAAAATGATACTGTAATATCTTATGAGCACAATTAGGACTACATTTAGATAGATGAGAAGTATGGGAATAATGATATTTATGGTATACATTTGATGCATATATAAATATTTGCCAAGCACCCCGAATGTAAATAGATAAAACCGTACATGCATCTATACGTGCACATGCAAAGAATATAGATATGACTCCACATAATATGGGCCAACCACAACTATCATGTGAACATGGGATCATGATTGAATAAACAAATACAAACTAATGCGATAATATAATGATATGGGAAAACGGACAACAATCTGTTTTGGTCGGTCTGAAAGTGGACCACGATATGCCCCCAAATGGCAAGCACCAACATTGTAACAAACAGTCCTTCAATGTTTTAAACATCAGTTTAATTTAGAATATGAAACATAACTGGTTGGTTATAACCATTAATAACCATGGTTAAACCCATTTTTCACCAGTAATCATCAATAACCATATCAATAAACCATGGTTATTAACCATCAAATGTTGAGTGTTCAACGATTTGAATCCATCGGATCTGTCTGGGATCAGCTACCTGCCGTGACACAACATATACAGCAAAAAATCGACTTGGGACGATTTCACGGAAAACATACAGTAAACCTACAGTAAACTTTCCATATTTTGCCATCAAAAATTCAAAGTAAAACTATGTAAAACATGTAAAAGGTGCCTTGCTCCAATCCAAATAACTTCCCGGACGTGCCTTCAACAACATGTCCCTAACCTGCTCGATTTTGTGGCTGCTCACGTCGGTGCCGCCTGCACGGAGCGTTTCGTGTTTGTTTTGTCACAGAAGCGTGGGAAAAACCAGCCAATATATCATATATCAACATATATATATATATACATATCACATATATATATCATATATCTAGGGTATTGGGATTTTTCACCAACAAAAAAGAGCTATGCATGGGATATTAATGAAATAATAGTGGATATTAATGGGATGATAATGGGATTATAATGGATATGAATGTGGGTAAAACAATGCCATAAACCAACCCATATTTTTGACGGTAAACATAGCACCTATGGTGATGACTGGAGGTAAACATGGCATTGTTTTTACCCGAGGATTCCAGTGGATTGGTTGTGTATAAAAAAACAGATAGAAGTGGATTGAATTGAGGGAATAGTTGAAAGGACACCATGGTGCTTATATAAACCCAACGCAAAGGTTTCAGTCTAAATGTTCCTTTCAACAAATTCCGGGACATAGATGAACATAATTCGTAGCTGTAGTTTTGGTATCCAATGATTTCCGATCATGTTTTTTTAAACAAAACATACCCCCTGGTAATTTGTTACATAGCTAATGAAAATTGCACATTTAGTTCATTGATTTACCTATCAAAAGTACTGATTTTCCTTTGTTTTTTGTATGTTTACCAGAGGCTAGTTCTGAAAGAAACGCTTCTTTCACGAGTCCATCCTGCTGATGTTGGTCATTGGGAGGTTTGAACCATGTCATCCGCGGTTCGCGCCAAAGTCAATCATGTTGTATATGTCATGGAGTTTGCACCAAAGTTTCGCTAAAACAAGAAAAAACCATGTTAAAGTGACCCCTTGAGTTTTTTATGTGAAAGTTCTTATCCCATCATATGCTCATCAATATCACCAGTATTGATGGATATAAATGGCTAAAAACACTAATAACGGTTGGTATGTTTCTCACTAACTTACCATAGTATGAACCAGAAGTATCATTAATCTTGCAGTGCCCATAGTATTGAGCCAAATTTCTTTTAATGTGGTGCATTGCAATAATATATAATTTCCAATATAGGATCAATACCAATCAACTTATATCCGAAATATATGCCCCTTGTTAACATCCATCCCCACACAAACCAACATGCGTAGTTAAGCTTCGTCCAGAAATATCTGTTTGGCGGAGTGAATCCCTCTGAAAAAATAATGGAGTTCGTCAGTTGGAATGATGACATTCCCAATATATGGAAAGTCAAAAAAAATCCATGGTTCCAAACCACCAACCAGATATGGTTTAACTCTCCCATATTTCTTCGCTACACTGCGGTCCCGACTAGTTCACCAAAAACGCAATCAAATTACCCTCTGGTTATGTCAAAATAGCTGTTGAACATGGCCATAGAAATAGTTGATTTACCCATTTAACATGGTGGATCTTTCCATAGTTATGTTAGTTTACCAGAGGGTATTCATGTTTCCCAACATTGTTTTGTCGAACTGGGGCACCGCCTTGTAGGTTTCCAGAGAATCATTATATCCCCAGGAAATATCTCGTTCTATCACTATCTTTGTTGCTTAAATCCCTATTTTTTGATGGTTTCCTATCCAACTACATCCCAATCATATTCTCACCAAGGGTTGAACCTCCCTTTTTTTCCACCAAAAACCGTTTAAATCAGATACATCAACTATTGATACCCACCTTTCATTTTTGCCACCTTGCTTGATCGAAATCTGCTAAATATCCCAAGTTTTGCTGGTTTTATGCACATTTCTAGTGCTGAAATCGTACCTTTTCCCAAATTTTCATGGTCAAATCCCGATTTCACAGGGTTTTTGCTACTTAAACCCTCATTTTCCCCTTGTGGTTTGGGTGCTTATGCCCGTGTACCCGATTGCAACTGACATGCGCGAAGTGTTTGCGTCCCGCTCACGACGTTCCTTGCGCCTGCCTTCCACGTGGTTCAAATTGTCTGCCCTCCACGTAGAACGTTCCGCCATGTATTTAACAATGCGACCGGCGATGTCAATTCCTTCATCGCTAGCTGGTTGGTGGTTTCAACCCCTCTGAAAAATATGAGTTCGTCAGTTGAGATAATGAAATTCCCATAACTATGGAAAAAATAAAGTTTATGTTCCAAACCACCAACCAAATTCAGCCACGTGATGTCGCAAATTCTTCCAGAGCGCCCGTTTTCCCGGTTGCGAATGTCACGTGTTTCACCGTTGCGCCCAGCGCCAGTGCCCGGTGCGCGGGGCCGCGCCTATGTTGGACAGCAGCGCGCCGGGGCGCACGCCCTGCGCGCGCGCCAGGCCGTTACTGGCGTTGACGTAGTTCAGACCCAGGTCGGCGTCCTAGCAGAAATGGGCAATCAATGTCAACACTGGATTAGTAAACCATGGTTTATTATGGTTTATTTAAGTAGGGAGGGTACTACCCCAATAGCCATAATATATCATAATCTAGATAATGGTGCTTACCTACTGGATGGATTCATGGGATTAGCTATGGTGATAATTTAACTCTACTTTGGCAAAAAACATCCAGTAACTGGGATGATTGGAATCGATTAGTGAATCCATTGGTCAAAAAAACACTGGAAAAACATTGATAATGGATGTCATTAATGATGATTATCAATCTATCATGTATAATGGAAGTTACCATAATTACAATGGATAAAAATCATAACAATCATACATGGATCAAGTGTTCATTTCTGTTTGAAGCTCGGACCCGTGCTACATCTTTACATTCCAAATATCACAAACTGTGCTAGCAGGAATCTAAGTGAAAATCTGGCTGCACACCTGCTCAAAACTATTGTGAGTGAAGTGAATGGAGAAGAATCAGCTGGCTATTGTGCGACGCCGCAGTTGCTGCGAACTACTGGGCAAAAGTCGCAATACCAATAGCTAGAGCTTCAAATCTCCAGGATAAGCCTTGGGCATTATACACTGGATACTTTGAAAATGATCACTCGAAAACTGGTTACCTGGTTGACAAATAAGGTTAAAACCCAATGATCAATGGGATGACCCTAGTTCGGGGACTTGCTAGCCAGGGTTACTAACGATTCATGGGATGGTCCCCGGGTCGGGAGATTGCAATTTACTATAGGATTTCATAGCCAATTGTCAAGCTATTACTGGTTGGTGGTTTTAACCGTCTTGAAAAATGATGGAGTTCGTCAATGGGAAGGATGACATCCCATATATTATGGAAAATAAACAATGCTTGAAACCACCAACCAGCTCATAACACGGGGATATGTTGGCCATTCCTGATTTTGTTATATCCTCGTCATGGTGAAGTTCCTAATTGTCGATTTTTGCGATTTATGATGGGAAATGCTGGGGGTATAAGTAGGAGTAAATAACAGCGAATCAGCAAAATTAGGGATTGAATGGTCTAAATTGTATCTAAATTGGGGGATTTGTAATGATTTATCCATTAAACATAGTGATTTTATTGGGATATTGGAAGTAAAACCACCAATAAAGTGTTTGACTAGGAAATATATATATATATAACTATATTGTATAACTATATATATAACTATATTTATATATGTGTATAACTATATTTATATGTGTACAACTATATATATGTGTATAACTACATATATATATATTTACATATATATATATATGTATATATATATATACACATTGTGTTTTGCCAGAAAGTGACATGTACTGGGTACATAGCTGGAAACGGAAACCGAAAGAGGTACCGTCTACATAGTGGGACGAAATGCGGGCATAAACGCTTTCAAAATTAGTTTGAAGGGATTTAAATTTGCTACAGTGCTACAGTATTGATCGATGTTAGCTTGAACACGGGCATCTAATGGCTATATAATGGGCAACAAAGCACAAATGTGGCCTTCTATCCCTCCTGTTTGTTGGGCAAAGCCTCACAGATTTTGTTGGTTATACACTTATACTCGTATCACTTCACACATCCCATTCTCCATAAACCAGTGTTGTCAAGGGTGTCGAGAACATATGATAAAATAACTGAACTTATTGATGGCTTCAATTCCCTGAAGACCATGAATCACATATCTGAAACCGTTGCAGCCAGAACAGCATTGGTTACATACCCATTACATCACTGTTATACCCACAAAGTCTCCTTGCTTTTGTGGTTAAATCTAGAAAACCCATTGCATAATGGGGATTTATCTAAGAACACCAGCTAGACCATCATTCTGGCTGAATGCCAGCAATTCGCACTCATGAAACAAGGTCATTTTGGATGATTCCGCCTATCAACCATAGTCTACGGTGACGCCGCGGTGAGGCAGTGATATTTCAGCCAGAACCATTGTTTCTACAATGTTTCTACTAACCAAATTTATGATGGTGAATATCCCAAATGTGTCTTTTTCTGCACAGAATCCCATGGTATTTTTCTAATGATGCATATATCATATATCTGTCTATACATCACCACTTAGATGCATATTTCTATATAATAATCCTTATCCCAGATTTAGATGGATAGAGTTTAAGATGGATATCCAACAAAGCACCATTCTATGGATATCACCATCTCTATATTTTCATTACCCTCTGGTAAACTAACATAGCTATTGAAAAGGACCATTTAGTTCGTTGATTTACCTATTAAAAAAAAGTAATTTTCCATAGCAAACTGTTAGTGTATCCCCCGCAAAAAAAAACAGGGTGAAATCTCCATCGAACCATCTGCTCCTTCGCAACAGTGAAGCCGAAGGGCCTGTTTCACGGAGACGAAACGCGTCGACACCGGGGGTTTTGAAAAATACCCTTTGGTAAACTAATGGTGGTTTAATGGTGGTTTAATGGGGTTTGACCAACAAAATGGTGGTTTCATGGGATTTACACTCTGGTAATTTAACCGTTTGCTATTGAAAATTGCCGTAGAAAAAGTATATTTACCCATTGAACATGGTGATTTTCCATAGTTATGTAACCGTTTACCAGAGGGTAATTGGAAAGTGGTGCCCCACCCAATTACCCTGTGGTAAATTAACATGACGACCCTGCAATTTTTCGGGGTTGGAAGATTAGTTTCCACTAAGAATTGGTGATTTTCAGGATCTATGTTAATTTTCCACAGGGTATAAGTGTGTTATAATCCCATTAACTAGTTCCATATATCACCAACAAACAACATAGTTGTAGTTACACCACTTGTAAACCAACTTAGCTAACAAACTGGGGCACCACCCTATAGGGATCATACTTGTTCATCTCATGAAATCTCATGAAGGATGGTTTTGCAAGGAGACACAGTTGGGTTTGCAGTATCCAATCCAAAGCAGGTGATTCTTGTGGTTCTAATCCCTTCCGCCTAATGTTAAATACCCCCTTAGAAACCATGGTTTAATAGGGAATTTCCACATAATTGGGACCATTTTTGGGGTGTTTAATGTTAGGGTGATGGGATTATTCTCTTCATCTCAGACCAACTTCTCAGACAATGCAGATGCAAAAGGGATATAGACTTATTCTCATGTTTCAACCAGCAGAAATGGGAACATGTGTTGGAAAGTGATGGGGATTTGTGCGTCTTGCAGTCTTTGAGATACCAGATATTTAGTAGGTCGAGCTGCAAACTGTCACCAAGAGTTCTAGGTAGATATGACGGGTATACGTCAGCAACACTTCATCTCCTCTAAAACACATTTACATGTCATGACGAGAAGGAATCTCTCAGAATATACCAAAAAAAATTGCCTCCAACATGGGCCAATCACATGGAATATGTCTGCAGATTGGGGAGTTTACGATCATACAGCATTGTATCCTCCAACAAAAGCATATTTGAAATTATGTGAGTGCCTGACAAGCCCATATAATTGTTGTTGCTTGCATTCCGTTACACTCCATGATATTTCCGCTTTGTATCCGCAAGCATGGATCTTTTGGGAGTAGAACCCATTTTCAGACACACGCACACGCACAGAGATTTGTATTGGTTGTCCATAAATCGCAATATAAAACATTAATTATTGAAGGCAGTTTAGAAGTCAAACTTCCGACAATATGGACAGATGAAAAGCAGAGATTGGAAGAGTCAGTGAAGAGAAGAGAAGAAGAAAGAAGACCAGAGAAGAGAAAGAGTCAGAAGAAAGAAGATGCAGGTGCGCGAAAAGGTAGAAAAGTCGCCAAACACGGTGTTTTTTCCAATGATTTGTGGCTCCGGAGGGTCGAAAAGCAGGCTCGCTAAAGCGGTGGGTGCGGAGCCATGTGGTCAGATGAGAGATGAAAACTTGCACGCCGTTGTGGCGCGAAGCAAGTGAAAAAGCTAAAAGCACCTCACGTTTGGAGCACTTTTAGAAGTTGCGATGTCGAAAAAGTGCACCCATTGTGGTGCGAAGCACATTTCGAAGCCAAATGTACAAAACGCCTCATGTTCGGACCGCTTTTGGAAGTTGAGATGTCGAAAAAGTGCACGCCGTTGTGGCGCGAAGCACATTTCCAAGTCACAAGTGTAAAAACTGCGTGGTACGGACCACTTTTGGACGTTCAGATGTCGTTTTGCGTGGCAGGCGCAAGGGATTCTGCACCTTGTTAAAAGTGAGCAAAACGTGAGGGTTTTCTAGCATTTCCAAAAACGATGGCAGGCGTGGGACATTTGAAGAGGATCTGCAAAGATGGATTTCGCGTGGCAGGCGCAGTGCAGCAGACATGTTCATCAGAGCTGTTAGGACGGAGGTCCGGGCGCTGATCTCCTGAGAGGGGTTGCATTTTGGAGCATCAGATCTTCAGTTTGGGAAGATGATTTTGCGTGACTGGCGCAGCACTTCGTATGACTTGGCATCACTTTTTCGTGGCAGGCGCAGTACTTTAGACAGGTGGATTGCAAAAATCGCAAGGCGCATTGGTACGAGGCCGTCAGCTCTGCACTCAATTTTCCATTTTTGAAGGAAGTCTCGCAGAATTGTTTCTGTGAAATCTCATTGCTCGCTCGCTACATGACTCAAGGCAAGCCTGGAAGCTAAGGACGATCCAAATGGGGGTCACGTGTCTGCCGAAAAAGGATCAAAGCTTCGCTTGTTTGTGCCTGT
>Ga0126342_10011353_pt1 | contig 15912 bp, 13 predicted proteins | sample Cyp1metagenome_FD_92528 | JGI IMG/M metagenome (GOLD analysis project Ga0126342, IMG submission 92528) | Coral microbial communities from Lord Howe Island, Old Settlement Bay, Australia - Cyphastrea 1 metagenome | ecosystem: Host-associated > Invertebrates > Cnidaria > Coral ... | reverse complement strand
TGCTATGATGAGCCCTTACGAAAGGGTACGGATCAGGCACCTTACGTAAGCACTCGCGATCCATAGTACGGATCACCGCGGAGCGATCCATACCCGATTTTTGACTCGCACCCATATATATATATATACGTATGTATGTATATATATATATATATATTATATGCATTTATGTAATTTAAGGGTCTATTGGCGGTTTCGATGTTCATCCTTGGGGGGTTTTGTCAGGGTCTCAAGGTCTCCCAACGGATGACTCCAGTTCTCCTGATCTCGGAGGTACATGCTGGAGGATTGCTGACGAGGCCGCCTTGCTGTGGTCCTGGTCTTCGTTTTTTTTGGCCTGCCGTGTGCTCGAGTCTGTTGAAATGTCTTTCCATTCGCCCATAGGGACTCGGGGATGTTGGAAAAGTATAGCAAACTGCTCGGAGCTTTTCTGCAGAAAAGCGGTCTGGCTCCTAACTGGATACCGCTCCAATAGTCTTCAAGAGCTTGCGGAGAGCTCACATTTCTCAAACCAGGACACTAAAGTCAACTAAAGTCAACTAAAGTCAACTCAAGTCATCATTTGTTCATGGTCTAATGATGTCCAGTGGCTCTGGAGAAGCTCGCACCTGCCTCTGGTCCATACCCTGACACATACCTGGCAGGTTGGCGTCACCTTCACTGTGAGGCTAGTTACCTCCGGCAAATGGCAGGCCCAACAGCTGACGGTTGGGTTTTGCTGCTAAGACAAGTCCACGGCTGGGTATAGCTAACATTGGGGTCCACAAACATCCACCATTTCAATCCGTTCATAGTTAGCGAATTATAGTTGCCAAGACGAGCTCTCAAGAGCGGGAATCCTTTGCGTGGAATAGGGTCCCATTTGCTCCACATTTTGACCCACCCTGGTCGATTGAAGAAGGAACCGTATAAGTAATATCACCAATCACATTGCAAACGTTGCCATTGAGGTTCTTTGGGGAAAGAACACAGATTTGCACTTATCAGAAGTTCGTCAACCTAGCCATTGGGGCTTCCGCAGAGCTGCTGCGGAGTTTCCACTTAAATTCCAACAGATACTAACCCCTACCACCCGCTACCAGCCCTCCAAGCCACGCGCAGTGCAAGCGGTAGCCATGGCTCCAATGTTGCAATGTGCTTGGCTTCTTCTCATGCTGCACTTCGCAGAAGTTGAAGGACACTGGGGAACGAACATTGGCGTTTCATATATTGTTTCAAGAATATTCGATGATATTTGAACATAGTTTAGAGCCGTAGAGTTTTGTTTACACCTCTACAATACTCTTAATTCGTTTTTTTTTTCCAGAGTTCAGGAACAAAGAGTGCACAGATATCAGGAGCTTTTTATAGGATTGAAGGGTAGATCATCTCCACATGGTGATGGGATTGAATCCTGCCCTGCCCTGAACCGCTCAGGCGATTGTTTGTCTGATGCCATTCCGTTGGAGACTTGGACTGCAAAGATGAGATAGGTGAGTCAAGAATTAGAGAATTGTGTGGGTCATTTGTATGTATTGTAGTTATTTGTAATTACTATATGGGTATATATGGTGTGCACAACATATACAGTATGTATAGATAAATGCTATTGCACTATTGCATATATTCCATATGTTATTCATTTATATCGGTATATTGATATCGATATATTCATAGTATATGTATCAGACGTGTATTGATATGCTATAAAGAATCATCACGAATCCAGCAACAGACAATTGTCTGCTGCCGGAAAAACAACAACATGGATTCGGGAAAGAATCTTTTCGTTTGCACTAATTAGCACTGTGGTGTCTGCGTATGTATAAGTGTACATACGCATGTAAACCATAGAAATGTACATTTCTATGGTTTACATGCGTATGTATCTACTTCACGACTCTTTAAGGTAAACTAAACAGATGCAGATCGACTGGTCAGCCCTTAGGCGCAGCGGAAGAACTTAACAGCTCTTGACCTCCCAGAGTTGGCAGTGACTGCAAATTGGATGCTGACCTATCCGCGGCCACTGAGCATCTTTGCTCCCGATTGGGCCGCGGCCAAAGCCACGACTGCCGTGCTAGAGATTCTCATCCAAGAGAGGCAATGTGGAATTTGGAAGCAAAGTGGGTGATGTAGAGGTGACACATGGTGACACGCATCGACTGTATGACTATATATAGATGTTCTGATGATGCAAACTTAAACTTTGGTATTGAAGGTTAATTTCCGACAGATGTGGATTTCGGATTTGGCTAGAAGTTTTGCCGTTCGAAGCTGCAATCGATGTCCTGATGTTTCTTGGTCGTGTCCCTAGCAAAACATGGCTTTATCATGATTTATCATGAGCTCTCCAAATTGGTGGTTTCCTAAAATAGGAGTACCCCCAAATCAATAATTTTAAAAGGATTTAAAAGGGTTTTTCATCATAAACCATCCATTTTGGGGATCCCCGCATTTTGAGAAAACCGCCCAAATGCCGGGACACTCCAAATGGCTATTTTGGATTATTTTGGTGGGGAGAATGATGATATACCACGGGATTTTGGATCACTTGTCTGACAGTTGACAGGTTGGGATATCTCTTGTTGACCAGTGGAAGTGCTGGGGCAACGACATTGGATGCCATGTATGCGCTGGGTGGTTGTTCAGTGAATGAAACCAGTCATGATCTGAGTTGCGAAGATGAAGCGAAGCTTGGGTGCACATGGTTTGGATCGGAACATGGAATGGGAAGCAGATCTCGAAGAACCTTTTGGGCGAGGGCTATGCTTCGAAACTCTAAAATCCCTAAATCAATGTAGTGTTTGTTCGAATATCCTATGCGTCGACAAATCAACCTGCTGAATTGCACAAGGCACGCCGGGGCATATTCTAACTAGCCACTACTTGTATCCTCTAAAACCAAGTATATGATAATATATGTACTGTATATCATTACAGTAGTTATCAGTACACTCATGGGCCTGTGATGATGCATATCATCCAAGATCGGGAGTGGCTTCCGCACCAGAAGAGAAGCCCATCATTTCCGAAAGCAAACGTGCAATCTGAAGACGACAACTTCAGAAATCATTGAACTCATATATTTAGGAATTAATGTTCATGTGTGGCTGGGATACTGATACATACTGGCATGACACAGCCAACTGTGAACAGTTTTCATGGATTTGACCGCATCGTACGCAAATTAAAGACTTGAGTCCACTTTGACCTCAGCTGACTTCTCTTACTGCGAACCTTGAAGTGGCCTCCTCCCGCCAATATACCGAGGACAAATGATCACGTGAGCTTGGGCTGGACGGAGTCTTATCAATTGAGCTGGGATCTCTTGCATCGAGAATATCCAGATATAGCTCCCAGGACCGCTGCAAATTGATTTCTGGTCCTCGCGACTGACCGCTTGGTGAAATCAGGACTATTAGTGACAACATGTGACCACTCTAAATCAGGGCTGCCGCCAACATCCTCCAGCCCCAAACACACATATCGTAACCTAAGATCCTGCAGGAATCTTGGGAACATTGGCTACGTGGGCACTAGGCTGGGTGTGTTCTCTTCCCTGCAAGGATGGCAATACTCACAGACAATAGAAGGAACTCTCTGACAAACCAGGGTGCCCCCCCACATTGAGAATCAATCTCAAAATGATGCCAAAGGCCAAAGAATTTCAGCATCTCAAATGGATCCGTTCATTGCATCGTTGCATCGCTTCTTCCATTCGTTTCGCCAGGTCGATATATGTACCTTCCTCGCTTCAGCAGGAAGCTTATCAGGCTGAAGGTCTTCCCTTGCATGTCTATCTCAGCTACAACAGCTCCGTCCACAACCCTGCCAGATATTTCGATCAGGTGAATGTCGCCTGCCTTTGATACATCCATGTTTTCATAAATATGTTTTCACTGTTTTCAGGTCAGTCTTGATGGTAGTGTGCTGCCCCAGTGTATGTATATATATATTCACGGTATACAGTATATGCACATCAATAAATATGTCATTATATAATATCATATACATATATATATATATATATAATCATATCAGCATGTGTGTATTTGTGTATACAGTTGTCCCTCTGGGGCGGACGTTTGCCCAAGTTTAATTGAAGGTCTAGTCTAGTTACTTTGGGTTCAGTTTAGGATTTATCTAAGGTTGTGTTGTATTAGGGTTTACTTGAAGTTGGTTTAGATTTTCTTCAGAGTTGGTTCAGGGCTTATCACGAAAACTAGCTTGCTAGCTGGAGTTGGATTTGCTTTTAGCCATGAATTGGGGGCAAACTGGATGCAGCTCCCATGATCTTTCGTGTCGAACTGTGACCCCCCCTCGGGCTCAAACCCCGCTGCGTCCATCCCCCTGGGTTTCATCGGCATGCCCCCTCACACGAATGTACAAGATGATATTCACCGTGAGCGTTGTGAATGTAATGCAATGTAATGAAATGCAATGTAATGCAATACGTTGTAATGTAATGTAATGTAATGTAATGCAATGTAATGCAACCTCGTCTAATGTAACCTAATGTAACGAAAGCTAATGTAATGTACTCTGCTCCACTCTAACGTAACGTTATGTAATGTAACGTAAAGCAAGGTAATGCAATGAGAGAACATCCACTTGGAGTCTTGCACTCCATTTCCTCAAGAGACCTGCATGAAAACATGACCCGGTCTTAACGAGGAATGGAAGATGCGCATCTTAAGATTCCCAAACATCTCTTGCTCGATGGATGTATGAACCTAAGTTACCAGATGCTAAGTCTTGGTTATTTCTATAGTGGACGCGCACACACATATATATATATACATACATACTTAGATATATGTGTGCACACACATATATATATATATATATATGTATATATATATATAAATAAATAGCATGTCACGGACAGGAGAAAGGAAGGAAAGGCCAAGGAAAAGAGGTTCAATCAGATGGTTGCAAAGTGGCTCAGCCGAAGTGCGTTTGGTTGGGGCACTTTGTATTTGGCAAGTGGAGCGCTAGGAGCGTAATGTTGACGCTGGTATCCTGGGATGTCAGGGGGTGGGTTGTGGAATGAATATTTATGGTGCATGTGAACTAGAATATCATGATACGCTGCTGTTAGCGTGTCGGCAGCGTCGAATGGTAGTCTATTTCAGTTCAAAAACTGACACTCAAAAGGTCGCGCTACATATTCTCTCAATACACATATCTCCTTGCCCAACTAGCTTTCGTCCCCTGTCCCTTGACCTCAAGCTTAGGGTTTGTCTAATGAATGTTCGGTGCTATTGAGGGCGTTTTAGGGTTTTTACAGTTTTTTTTTCAGGCTTTCTTTGGAGTTAGTTTTGGTTGATTTAAGGTTGGATTGGAGTTTGTTCAGGGTTTATTTAAGGTTGGGTTATTTTCGGGTTCTTTCAAGTTTTTACGGTTTGTCAAGGTTTATGTTCATGGCTCGAAACACCTCATATTACGGAGAATATGTTTAAAACATGGTTCGAAAGCTGATGTTGGCATCATCTTAGGTAAGCGCAAAAATGCCAAATTAGACGCAGGATATATCAATGTTTTGTATGATCGCAGTTTGCGTAAAAACACTAGCTGAAACAACACCGCAGAGGGTAGTCCCGCATGGGATTCCGTGGATTTCGGGCAAGTGTCAGCCCCCTAGCGACCCTTGTATATTCATATATAGATAGCCTATCTATCTATCTACCTATCTACCTATCTACCTATCTACCTATCTACCTATCTACCTATCTACCTATCTACCTATCTATCTACCTATCTATCTATCTACCTATCTATCTATCTACCTATATCTCTCTCTCTATGCATATACATATACACTTATGTAGCATGCACACGGAATATGGAACCGAAAAAGTGGGCTGAAGTTTGGTGAATGACCTTCCGTGCAAAGCAAAGTCTGCTGGCATTGGGTCTGTCCAAAAATAGGGTACACGCAAATTATCCCAGTGGTTTCCCCTCATTTCCCTAGTCCAGTATATATACGTATATATATATATATGGTATAGTATACATACAGACAGACATACATAAATGTATACATGTTGTTGTATATACACACAAGCAGGATGGTTATCAATTGGGGTTCAATATCCCATTCCTGGACAAAACCAGTTGTTTTGATGGCTCGTGAATTTCAGCATTGCCTCGAGCCTAGGTCTCCAACGAGTCACTGACTTCAAGACTAAAACCCTGCAATGAAACGCGACTTATGTCGAGATCTTTGATGACTGCGTATTTCCAAGCTACAGGTGATAGCGAAGGTGTAGATACCCTTGATGGTGTGGTGACAGGATGCTCGGCACGGCAATTCGGGGATTCTGGGGATGCTGTGTCCAAATCTCTGTTGGTTTTCAGCTAGTTAAACTGCCTTGGAATCAAGCAACCCATCGCAGAATGTATGCAGGTCTAGGTTTAGGTTTTGCAGGTTTCAATGACTCTTCATGTTTTCTTTCCTTTCACTGTCACCAACTTATCATTATTGGCATTGATACTGTTGTGCTGTTGTTGTCTATTTTTCACCAGTATGCTAGTTGACCTTCAGCAAGACTCCAGGTCAATAAAAGAAAAGTACAAGTAGCAACAGCATCATATTGGATGTCTTTCTGTTAGCTGTGGTAGCCAGGTATCCCATGTGGATTGTGGTTGTCACCAGGACGTTGTTTCGAAGACTTCTATTGGTATGCGCCTGCGTGCCGTGGCTTATCCATTGCCACTACCTGCTTGATGTTTTTCACGGGTGGAGATTCTTGGCTGCGGGGTGCTCTGATGCTTGAAGTGCTATGGCTATGGCTCTTAGTCTCTAAAAGGAACGGTTTTAAAGCATCCCAAACCATCAAAAGACCTTGACATGCAGTGAAGTGTAGAGTGTAGACTGTCTCAATGCGATTGATGGAGGGGGGGCTTTCGGAACAAAAACTGCCTAAAAGCACTAACTTGGAAAGGTATCGCGTGGATCATCCTGAACACAAACCATTTGAAAATCATCGGCTCCATTTTGGCGGGTCCTGGGCAACCAAAAATGTTGCAAGTCCCGCTTCTGAGTGAAACTGGTGCGTCTCAATTCTCCAATCCCGTCAATGCCAAGTGATTCTAGTATACTCAGTTGGGTAAGGGTTTCTATTGAGGCCTTAACCGGCATCCTGGGAGGGATGTTCTGCCCTTGTGGCAAGTCCCATGGAGTTGCAACGACTGGATAAAGAAGGATCATATCCGAAGGTGATGACACTAGCGAGATCTCTTGGTCTTGTTTTGTGAAGATATGAGCAAGTGACAACATTATGTATATACACAAGTATATATGAGGTACTGTCAAAAAACTCTCGTGGACCACTTTAGTAGGGAGTGCTCATTTATGTCTGCAAAGTGCACCGAACACTGTAAGCTGTTTTACACAAAGTTGCATGTATGCAAGAGGTGAAATTAGCGATACCCGCAACAATACCTTAGCGATACCCATTTGTTCAAAAAGTAGCCTCCAGCCACATAAGGACCCTTTCCTCCTTGCCTTTTCCTCTACCTTTCCTCGTTGTGGGTGAGAGGCACTGCTTCCGATCTTCCTTTGCTCTTCTTCTCTTCTTCCTTCCTCTTCCTCTCTTCTTCCTTCCTCTTCCTTTCCCCTTCCCCTCTTCCTCCTTTTCCTCTTGTCCCTTTCCTCTTCCTTTCCTTCCGCAGATTTCTTCCTCCATCATCTTAGAAGTAGAAAACCATGTCTCAAAAAAGCGATATCCCAAAAAAATGCAAGGCGAAGACATAGAGTCTTGACGGCGGCTCATACACACACACATATATATATTTATATACATACATACTATACATACTATATACATACTATGTATATATATAATATAATATATATATATATATTATAACAAATAAACCTATATTGAGATCGATGTAATATACATCTGTCGTCCATTCTTGAACACCGATTGTAATACACGTCATCCAAAATTCCAATAGGGCGACCATGTCCATTGGCCAACATATATTATCAATGGATATCAATGACCGTCAGTCGTTGCGCAATGCGTATTTACGAGCGCCAGGTATGCATACAGCCTTGTTGCTTGAATATCAGTGCTTGTGTGGGAAGACATCACAGACAAACACTGTCCAAACGAAACGAGGTCAGGGAAATGGTGTGTGAATTTTAGTGTATCAAAAGTAGAGAACTCACCGGCAATTCCTATGCTATCCTAATCCTATGCTACTTTTGATGATGGACATTTGAGTTCTAGAGAGTCTTCATTACCCTTAGATCTGTGGGAAATCTCTCGTCAAGTAAATGAAGCAACTAAGCTGAAATCCGTGCCGCCTTCTGTTCCCGTACACCCTGCAAAAGATGCACTTGTCTTCAAGCCGCACTGGCACTTGAATTTACTTGGTAAATGGAATCTGCACGGAAAAATGAGATATTCTGAGCTACTGATCGGCTGCCACTGATGCGGGGAGGTAAGGATTCCCACTTTCTCAGCGCCTCAGGATGGTTGGAATATGGAGGAAGGCGACTTGGCATTGTCCAACAGCAGTTAGTTTTGTGGACATTCAGGTTTTTCTGATGCATTGGCGTGCGACACAACCATTGGGTTTGCTTACATGTTCCAGACATTTTGAAGATGATATATGTATATATATATACATATATATATATGTACTATATATGTACATCATATTTCAATTGTGAGCATAAGTCTATTGTGAAGGGCTCGTCGATCCCACAAACAAAACCTCAGACCAAGGCATGCACAAAGCGGCTGCATGGAATATGCCGCTGGTCATTGGGGTGGCAAAAACTGACCAGGACTCTGGTGTAGGGGCCTGGCTTTCGGCAGCACGTGATTTTCAGTTTAACGTGGTGTAAAGTGGTTTAAAGAGTATCAAAAAGAAAATCATCATGTATCATCTACAAGGAAAACACAAATGGTGGGCAAAGAAGTCAACAGTAGTTCGTTTGGTGTGAGAGTTCACCATAGTTACCATAGTTTCATGTTACCATATGTTAATAATATATATATATATATGTTACCTGTGTCAACAAACTGCAGAGGAATCGGTTCGTTTGATCTCAAGCTGAGTTGCACAGAGAAATCCACGACGTGATAGCCAAGGGCCAAGGCTTATGAGACACAGCGTGCCTTTGGAGCTGTTCCTGCTTTGATCTTGTCACTGGGGTTGAAAAAGAGTCAGTTGCTGTAGTTCCGTTTGACTTTCTTGTACATGGCGTTTGATTTTCATGTTTTTTCTCCAAAGAACCTGCAGATTCTGTGTCAAAATCAAAAGTCAGCCCACCCTGTTGGCCAGCGGGTTTCGGCAGGACTACGCCGCATTGCCATTTGAAGTCTCCAGCATTTTCTACTGGTGGGTCCCAGATGCGACATTCTTGGAGTCTTTTCTCAAAGGAGAGCTTTCATTTTGGGTGTTTTGACATAGAATAAATGAATGTTGATGTAGTGTGCCAATGTATGCATCTTATTTTCATCATGAACTTGAAACACATGGCAGTCAAGACTGGATTAAAGGTTTCTGGACTTTGTTTACAAAAAAGACAAAATCTCCCGTTTAGCGGCGTCTTTTTCTCGTTGGAAGGTACCTGAAGTAGTCTTCATAAGCATGCCGAAAAGATGTTTCTGTGTTGCTGTCTGACACAGAACATCCAACATCCCTAAGACTAACACTATTTAGAGCAAGGAAACCAGAAAGCTGCTCTTTTCATTTGTTTCGCTTTTCCAGTACCAGGTCATTCATTTTTAGTATGTCATTGGTCTTCCTCTAAATGGTCAAAACTCTATTCGAACTGGTAGGTTATAAGAATGATGATTCCAATGAGTACTGATTGTGTTGGTAAATGAGAGTCAATGTGGTAATTATAACATGTAATAACAATCAACTGGAATACAAGTCACTCACGATGAACAAACGTATATTTATATATATATATATATATATATATTATACGTATACACAATATAGACATATGTTCATAACATATATCATATATCTCTCTATATATATCTCTATATATATATTATGACGCACACTACGATGTGATAAAGCCAACCATCCCCGACCATTTACCATCCCCGGGTCCCGGGTGCAACCAGGCCCTGAAGCCCATGGAGATCATCTTTCCAGGCCATGACTTGACCAGTTGGCGCCGGGGAGATCAACGGAGTGCAGCCAAGCAGATCTCAGTGGACAAGTACGTGAGTCATGAGATTTGGCGAAATATGAAGAAATATGAAGAAATATGAAGAAATGGCTAGAAAATGGCATGAGAAACTCTGTGCAAACTGAAACCAACTAGATTAATGGTTCTTTGAAAATCAGAACTCGGTAGCCAACAGACGATTCCACAGACAATTTGTCTGCAAACTCGTTTGCTTCTTGTGCGGGTGGTGAGGGGTACCTTAGCACGTGATACTCTAGCTGCATCACCCTCTCGTTGTTGTGCTCTTTGGGATGTGTTTCAAGGGGTTGGGACCCAGACACAAACGTCGAGTGGTGACGCAGTTCCACACCTAGGATTTGCGGCACTTGGCTCCCAGAGTTGTACAACTGGTCGAGAACTTCCAGATGGACCTATCTATGGCCACTTGATACAGACGCTACCGTTTGCGGTCAAAGTAGCAAACACACCAGGTTTGAACCAACGTTGTCATCGGAACAAGTTGAGTTTGCATGAATTTCCACTGGATGGTGAGAGAGTTGGCTGGCCAGGCCACAACTGTACTTCCCAACAGTTCTAGCGGTGCCACATGAGGGGAAGCCAACTCCGTGTCCGGTGCCCAGGTGAATTCCATGCTCGAGGAGCAGCTGAATACAAGGGAAGCCTACTCTTTAGTTGCATGTCGATGGCTGCAGTCCAACACACAGACCTGGCAAACATGGTTGCCCAAGGCGCCGCGGTTCTGACCTGTTGAAATAGACGTTGAAATCAGGGAAATTGCCCCAGTTTATGGCAAGTTCAAGAAGGGTTTTTGTTCATGTTGAAACCGTTGAATTATTCATCCATGTTAATTGGGTTTGACGGATTAGTCCTGTGATTGGATCCCATGTCATGACTTTTTTTCGATCTTTTCGGGGTCCTCACGCTGCATGTGGCAAGGCATCCGAGTGTTTGCCGCGCTTTGGTGTGTACGACCCGCAAAGTGGCCGCTTGGATTAGCTTGGATTTGTTTGGATTACTGTTTGGAATTGAGGTGATCTCACAATTTGGAACCCCAAAAGTCCACGGTTTATCATCATGTTCCCCGTCCGCAGATTGCCAATTTTTGTATATGTTTGTGTTATATGGATTCATATGGTATAATTATGGTCCCTGTTTTGAGACCCATGTCTACCCAGGGCTGGTGCCGGACCCGAGTGTTCAAGTTGCTGCATGCTGAGGTTTCTTAGCTGACCCAAATGGAGACAGTGAGACGAACGACCTCGAGTGTCGAGCTTGCGAAACAGGTTCATATTCCTTACGATCAAGACCCTTAGTTGATAATATAGCTTTGAGATGCTTTGAGGCTGCCTGTTTCAAGTACCTTTTCCATCCTTTTTCCCATCTTTTCCCATTATCAATATGACCATTATTTGAGATATGACTTCGCAGCAAACTTCGAAGCATTATGGGCATGTCCCAACTTGTTCTGTTTGATGGCCCTAGGAGAGGGAAAGAATCCAGGGCAGAACTTTCAGGACCCCATCCCAAATGCACCAAACCAGTCGTCATTCACAGGTCCAGCAAGGTTTGTGTGGCTGGTCCGCCTTCTTTAGCAACCAAGGAGACAAGAACGGCTCGACCTTTATTTGCGAGACATGTCCACCAGGCTGGCGTTTTTTTTAAACAGGAGAGGGTAAGAGTGCAAGCACAGTTGAGTATGGAAAATCCCTCATTTATTTATTAGTTCAGAAAATTTTCCAGCCAGCCAGGTTTGATGAGACCGGAGGATAATTTTGGAATGGAAAAAAACCTGGGTTTCAGCCATATGGCATAGACAGACGACCTGTCAGCAGATCAAAGGCTTAACTGAGTGAAGACTCACAGAAAGATCGAGCGAATTTGTCCAGGCACAGCACAAGAGCTGCCGGGGGCTTTGTCCTGTGACCTGTGCCCGAAAGGGAATTTTCAGGATTTGCTCCTTGCTGAATATTTGGAGCCCGTGCCAAATCCGAGCTGATTGTCCCAGAAAGCTAATTGGGTCTAGTGCTTTCTCAGTATATAAATCCATTGATTGTCACTGCTAGCCCTACTTTCGGGAAGTTAGGTCAAATGCAATTGGTTTCATGGGAACAAGTGAAAGGATTGGGAGATTGAGAAAGCATGTGCACGGTCATTTAAATTGGAGGAGTTCAGGAACCTTTGGCTTCAGATATGACGCTTCTTATGGGAGAGAGCTTAGGCATGGAAGCTCCTCTTGCAAACCATGTAGCATTGGTAGCTATCAAGACGCCAAAGGCCAATCTGCATGCAAGGACTGAGCAGTCCGGGCGGCTAACATTGACTACTCTGCGGCTCAGTAGTAAATGCATTAGGGGTAAGTTTGGAGATGTGACAACACTGAACGTTGTTTCCCAAGGCATCGAGGTAGCTGCCCCGTCGGCACCAGGACTGCCCCAGTGGAACAACATCCATCGGCCTCGCATCACAAAGCATTTCGGAGTGTGGCTGCAATGAAGGCACCATCAATGTTGGCCGCCAGCCACCTCTCCTGAAGGAGCCTGTTTTCCAGGTTTGTGGTGTTTTTGGCTGAGTTCGTTGCAGTTTCAAAAGGCATTCCAAGCAGCACTACTTCTGGCCAACATTTTACAGTCTGAACATGCCGCATTGGGGCAGAAGAGATGTTGCAGAGTGCCTCATTCTAAGTCTGTTCGTAAAAATTGTGGGCACTGAGTTGAACTCATTGAACGATCTGAAGAATATCCTACTGGGGGAAAATTGGTTGAGGAAGATACGCATTACGCAGTTGGACGCCAGAAGTCAACAGGAAACATGTTTGTTTCTTTCTTCAGCCAAATGGTTGGTTTTCTCTAAAATCTCCCTAAACCAATCTAATCCTGATCCTGATAATGGCTTCATTCCATTGCCTAGATTTGTGGGCAACCACCCGAAAAGGTTGGATGGTTGAATTTGGCCAAGCTTCATTGGCCAAAAGCGTGAAGTGGACACAAATTGGATGAAGGTTTGACCCAAAAGTTGTATTGGGATGGATCAAAGATGGGTAACCTAACAATATCTAGCAAGATAAGTTGGTCTGAAAATAGGGTACCCCACAATTCAGTGATTCATTATCATTTTCCCATTCAAATGGCCATTTGGAGGTTAAATCATGTTAAATCCACCATTTTCAGACTCATATCCACCATTCATGTGGGTCAAATACCCGTTTTTGATGGTTAACCACTCTTTTTATACACATGTTTGATGATTTGATGGTTAGCCCATGTTAACCTCGCATTTAATAGGCAATCGTGTTTTAGATCCCAAAAATGACCATGTGTGCTCCCGTGAGCCCAAAAGCCTGACCCAAACGACGATCATGATAAACCAGACAATTGGACAGTGGAATTATGTTTCTCAATATACAAACATGAATATTAACAAAACATATGATCATATATCATCGTACTATCATTGATTTTTACTCTTTTTACTTGTGCTATGATTATTATCGTGATTGTTACCACTGTTCTTACTATTACATAATCATATTGTTTTTCTGTGTATTTTCCGCATGTCCTTTGGCATGTGATGCTGGAAAGTGTGTAAATTTCCCCCCTGCGAGGATGACATCAGATGTGCAGCTTGGATTTGTTTTCGTTTGCGTGTGAGTGTTGGAATCCTTCACCTTTTGAACAAAGAAGTAAGGCTCTGGCAGCCAGCAGAAAGTACTACGTCCTGCACTCTCAATGAAACAAAGACTTGTGGACTGTCCTTTTTGGACTTCGAGAGTATTGTCTTCTAGCAGATGGTTTTTCGTTGCTGTCCGCTTGCATGCCTGTTGACAAGTAGTTTTCAAAGTGTTGAACAACAATTTGAGTCGGTTTCCTTAGACATCACCGACTCGCCGAGCAACAATTTATAGGACCGTTTGAAACGGTGCGATGCGATGCGGCCCAGGTGACATGCAACGAAGGCATCCGGTGTCCTTTCGCTTCCTCGATTGATGCCCTCCGATCTGGCACATCACCTCTGGGGGATCGCTTCCTTCCCACCATTCAAAGAGGCACATTTTGGGATGGGGGGCGCGGCGCGGCAAGCGATGAGCACGTAGCAGTTGGTCACGGATATGACTTGAAGGTGGGTAAAATGGGTAAAATGGGTAAAGGCCTAAGTTTCTTGATGGAAGGATGAACGAACTGTACAGATTACTTTGGCGTGAAGACCAGGGTGACGCGGTTTTGATCCATCACTGTATCCTGCACATCTTGGTGTACCGCCGTACTCAGTGACTACTGTCTGATGAAGTGTGCCAAAACTGCAATGGGTCCCAGTATTCCAAGACAGTCATGAGTTGATTCAGCCACGCCCTTCCTTCATCAAAGTGAAATGAACCCCGTAAATGGTTCCGTCCAATCATTATCAAAACGGTAAATCTCTATTTTGTGGTGGTTGAATCTCTATTTTATCAAGCCAATTCATACAAAACCCTCCCCACACGTCACTGAGGATATTATAGCACTGTGGATCAGCCCTTGATCATCTTCAAATGCCGGAAGACATGGCAGTGTCCAGGAAGGGTGCTTTGGCGACGAACTAACTGTATTATATAAGGATGTCACGATGTCATCACGAAAGCCAGCCGCTAGGCTAGGTGAAGTTTTTTTTGCGAACAAAGTGAGTTTAGGGGGTTTTGGGGGAGAGCGGGCCTAACGGCTACTAAATCACGAAATTAGGTGGTAAAAAAGGCGGACCGAGGTGAGCTTTTTCAGGGTTCTGTACCAGGTGGCAATTGGGTGACGGTGTGGTATCGATTCCCCCCTGGTCCGTCCTCCGATCTGGACTTGGGGAGACTGCAATGGAGGGGAAAATGATGAGAAAAACAATGGAACAAATGAGGGAATATCAGATAAAACAATGGGAAAACAATGGAAAATTTGAGTAGAACGCTTGGAAAATGATGCCAAGTAAAATAAAAGTAAAAGGATGGAAATTGATGGGATGGAAAAACAATGGAAAAATTGAGGCTCCGATGTGGGACCATGATCGCGTAAAGCACGCGTGAAACAATGGAAAAGCAATGAAAAAATTGCGGTTTCGATGTATGACCACTATGGAGTAGAAGCACGGAAATAAAACCATGGAAGAAACGAGCAAAACCATTTGTACGGTGCAACGGTAGGGATTGTGGGAGGTGTATCTAGGTAAGCGTTAGACACACTGAGGTAACATAAGGGTAATGATGGAGAAATCGAGTAACACCATGGCAAAACACTGGAAAAATTGATGAAATGGAAGGCTAAATTGATAGCGTAAACTATGAGACGATTGAGTAAAACTGGAGGAAAAACTGTGAAAAAAATACTGGGGAGACTGGAATGGAGGGGAAAATGATGGCGAGTAAAACTATGGAAAAGCAATGGAAAAAACTGTGGCTTCGATGTGAGACCATTAGCAATGGAAAAGCAATGGAAAAATCGAGGGACTATGATGAAGAAGTGGAGTAAAACAATGGAAAAACAATGGAAAAATTGTGGCTCTGATGTGGGACCAAAATGATGCCAAGTAAAATAAGAGTAAAATGACGGAAATTGATGGGATGGAAACACAATGCAAAAATTGAGGCTCCGATATGGGACCATTATCGCGTAAAGCATGCGTGAAACAATGGAAAAGCAATGGAAAAATTGCGGTTTCGATGTGTGACCACTATGGAGTAGAAGCACGGAAATAAAACCATGGAAGAAACGAGCAAAACCGTTTATACGGTGCAACGGTAG
>Ga0126342_10011352_pt1 | contig 15912 bp, 15 predicted proteins | sample Cyp1metagenome_FD_92528 | JGI IMG/M metagenome (GOLD analysis project Ga0126342, IMG submission 92528) | Coral microbial communities from Lord Howe Island, Old Settlement Bay, Australia - Cyphastrea 1 metagenome | ecosystem: Host-associated > Invertebrates > Cnidaria > Coral ... | reverse complement strand
CCCGTTCCATACCCCCGTTCCATACCCCCGTTCCATACCCCCGTTCCATACCTGTTTGAAGGATCCGTTCCATACCTCTGTTCCATACCTCTGATCCATACGTTATAATACATATATATATATACACATAGTCATATATATATATACATAGTCATATATATATACACATGTTATGTAAATAATATGATGTACTCATATAATTATCATTAGTGAAATATGTTAATTTGATAGGTCAGAAAGCCATCCGCATGGTATATATTGTTCACGTTCCCGGTCCCAGACTGTCCAATTTCTTGTGATGTCAGACCGGGTCTATGGCTTGCACACTGTGTCCCTTGGGCGAGCATCTTGCCTTGCCCAAGCTGAGAAAAGATTCCGGTGGTACCCCATGTGCAGGTGCAAAAGGGTCACTCCCTTGCTTAAATAGTGGGAAACAACAGTCAATAGCACTAAAAACAGTTGAATAGCGCTGTAACCAACTTAATGGCTCTCAAACTGCCTTTCAAACAATTCCAGTGGCACTGAATAGCTCTCAAGCCTCAGCCCAAAACCCCTCAAGATGTTACTTTTCGGAAGGGTCCTGCAGAGCAGTAGCATTAGATGTTGCTTAGTGGTTTCACCAGAGATGACACCTGATCGAGTCAGGATGAGCCAGGATGAACATCCATTTTCCCTCGGCCGCCATCCCCGCCACTCACCGCGAGGGATCCGGTTTTTCGCCGAGGTATGCGAATGATACTGGAATGCCTCTTGTTTGTGCGAGTCGATGGTGCAAATATTTCTTAGTTGTGTTGAATTCCTTTTCTGTCCCTGCAATTGGAATGATAAACGTATTTTGGTGCAAACAGTCTGGGATAGGCAGTTATGTGGCTGGGCATCAGACATGTGAATTCAACTTGTTTTTGCAAACAAATTATGACATCAAACAGGTACAGCATGTTTGTTTGATTTCATCCTTGTACTACGGTGAGTATTTGAGAAATGAGCAGTGTGAAGAATTTGGGTAATTTTGTCTTTTCGCCTCTACCCTTTCATGGCCTTTGAATGTTTATCCGTTGGGCTTGGAAAGCTGTCCAGAAAGCTTTCTGATCTTGATCCATTCTTGGCAAGTCCACAACTCATCTTGCTCAGCCATTCAGAATATGTAGCTGGATGGACATCCAACTCAACGACTGTGGGTGGCTCAGGACCGAGTGCTTTATTTGCGGTGCCGGGACAGGGCAAGAAGAGAAGTGGACCACCAGCCAAGCCGTGGTTGCGCAGGGAAAGGACAGTTTTTCGGATGAAACAGCACGGTGGGTTTAAGGCATCGTGTTTTTTAAAACAATTGGGTATGTCTGAAAATGGGGGATACCCCCAATTATAGCCATTTAGTAGGGATAATGATCATTAACCATTGGGTTTAGGGGTACACTATTTTCAGACACACCCAATTGTTGAATATTGTTGAGGGGGTTTCCATACAAAAACCACCGTTCGATTTTAATTTGGGTTCTCTTTTTCCTATCTTTTTCAGGGGGCGCTGAAATTTTGTGCAAGCAAATTTCAAATATGCATTCCTGCATCTTTACGTGGATCTGCATGGGGTATTGGTCCAAATTGTTGGTTTCACTTCATGCCCAAGATTGTTGGTTCGATACCCCTTGTTTCATGGCTTTCATGCCCATTTTTACTTCGGGCATGGGTGTTCTCCATTTGCGTAAGAGGTTTCAACGCATCATATGAAGCAGGTGCTTTGCTTCGGAAGGGCTCTATACCGATGGAGTTTTTGGATACAACTGTTCTTTTTTCCTATTTATACACCGACTTGTATTTTATGGTAATTGTGATACGGCCAGGGTTATTTTCTTTTCTAAACACTGGATGCAGTGTGATACTTGTAGGTTGACATGGAACTTTTGAGGGCTGAAAACATCTGACCCGATTTCGGTTGATTCCATTTGTGAGGAGACGTGGCTTCAGGTTCAGGGTTCTGTGAACCAATCCTACTGCGGATGCATTGCAGGCAGCGTGCGAGCGCGGCATTGGTGGTCTCAGATCAAGGGGTGAAGATGAGAATGGGAAATTGAAATGATAGGAAGTGAGGCTAAAGTTGGAGTGGCTATGAGACATTACAATACTATGCCATCTTTGAAGGGAATGGCACACAATTGCTCTTTGAGGCAAGTGGGTGTTCATAGGGCTGGACGATGGCAGGGGGTACTTTTACTCTGGTACCATTTGATCAGAGCAGATGACATCCATGACATGACATTTACCTCCCATTTTCGGATTAGACAAGTGCTAGATTGTGCGTCATACCCTGCTATGGAACTATGCCACACCCACCCCTGCACCTCCACTGTCCAATTTGATGAATTTCTCCGCACCATCCAGGCACATATCTATGGAATGGTCGTTGTGAAGAGTGTATTCAAGGGTCCATTTGTGAAGGCTCCAGCCACTTGACTTTTCCGCCACTAGATTGGGGGGAGCAGAATTAGGGGATGACCTTCCCGTACTGGTGGATGCAGTGTAAATCAAGGGTTGCATGGGTTGGATTTAGCCATAAACGGAGGAATGTAATTTTCCACTAGAGATCAGTGTTTTGAAAAAGTATGCAAGGGCAGCCATGATTGGTCTAGGGGCTCGAATGATCAAGAATCAGATGAAGAAGCTACTACGATCATCACAGACTGTGGACTGGTACTGTAATGCCAACTGATTGTAACACTTGCGAACCTGGAGGTTGCTGGGACTAATAATATATAGATAGATATAGGTTTATTCTGCATTGATTAATGATTGGAGTCCATGCCTACCTAAAGATCCAACCAACAGCCTCTGAGAATGGTCATTGTGATTTTTATCTACGTTAAGGTTTGCACAAAAGGATTTCAATTTGAAAGACACACTTGACCAAAAGCAAGATACCAAAACAATGCAACACCATCTGACTCCATCTGAGTTCGAGGAACCCCTCATGTATCATCATAATTTTGTTGGGACCCCAGCCCCGTAGATGGTTTGCGTCATGTCCAGCGTCTTTAGCTTCGTCAAAGTCGAGGTAAATTGTTGCTGGAGCCAGGGTTCTTCTCCAGACCAGAGGTGGATTGCGTCGAGGGTCGATCTTTGGTTGGCCGGGTTGGCGAAGAGGGTGATTGTGTCGCTTGCCATATGTTTGCTGGATTGCGTATGTTTTATCAGTTTTATCTTCACTATCATATACTATCATGAATATCCACCTGAAGAACGGTCTTGCTTTGTGTCATTTCAAGGATGCAGTGAAGGTTGGGCATGTGAGTAAATCACCCTATTAAGGAGGATATGACACACCAGACCCCATGTTCCATGCCGACCCATGATGTTTCTAAAGAGCTTCTTGGTAAATCAGCTGCATTGATGCATGATTCATATTTGGCGAAATTGGTATCGGTATAAGTCCCGCAATTATCTAAGAAAATTATAATCTACAATTGATGTTTCTTTGGATAGCAGAACCCCGACAGTTACTTGGTACATGATTTTAACACCAGATCTCCTCTCGATGTTCATCAGGTTTGTCATCACAGTTGACATCGCTTGCTTTGATTTCTCACTGCCCAACTTCTGTTGGTTGTAAATTTTGTTTTGCATTGTTTTGCCACTTGCATCATACTATGGTTGCCAATATCCCTCTTGTTTTCTATCTCTTTCCTGGCTGCATCCTTTGCCATGGCAGGAGCCTGGAGCTGTGTACCGCTGCTTTGAAGAACCCGTTCGCTGCCCCGGTGGTGAGCCGGGCACCTGCGCCGTTGGTCGTGACCACCGGGAAGGGAACGCTGTGGCAGATGACCTAAGACCAAGGGTGACAACGTTTGGCCGTGGGGTCCTCTTCCAACAAAAGATGCGACCTGCTAAACAAGGGACTGCGACGAGAATCTCTTTTGAAAAGGGAGCCTATAGGAGTTTTGGGGATGCTGATCAAGATGTGAGTATTGTATCGAACATATTCTAGCATGAAGATGCGTCAAACCATCTCTTGGAACCGCACGCTAATTGACCATAAACTTGAGGCAGTGCTGATTGCTGCAAGCAAGGACATCCCAAGGAAGATTTTTTTCTTGATGTGATAAGTGTGATAACTGCTTGCAGCTGGGTAAACCTGTGTTTGGTCGGTTCAATTTTCGGCCATCAAGTGGATACACAACTGAAGGAAGGTCATGTATACAAATGTATCATCAATGATCAACAAGTATCAACAATTGTGAAGATATGATATCATATCCCACCCAAAAACAGCAACTTTTCTCGAAGGGGTCTCTAATTCCATTGATGGGCTGGCAGGACACCAGCGCAGTTGCCTGTAGTGCATGTCTTCCGGGCCTACATGCTACGGACTGGGGCTGGGGGTGGACTGCGTGTCCAGGAACAGGTCGTCCCACTCAACTAGCTTCTGACGATCTTTAGGACCTTGGGAATTAGCGGGTTATCTGGGTTTGCTCATTGTGAGAAGCACACTATCTGGATTATCTAATGTTTGCGGTTAGATATGATATTCCGTCCCCAAATTTGTTGATAATGCCACCAGTTCCATGCATATCCCCAACTCTGTCGGTAGAGACACTCCAAATTTGGCTTGACGAGGATGGCATTTGTGTGGAATGTGGTGGAGGGGACTATGCATTGCTGATCACGGTTGGCATCATCGCATGTGTGTGTATTGCAATATTGTATTTAGCTTCTGAGCTGAATGTGGCGTCCAAAATTTAGGTTCGCAGGATGTTTTGCCACGGTTTACTGCTTCCAGGGCAACCAGTGCTTGGATGTTTAGATGATTTTGGGGTTACATGTTGTGGCTTGGGATTTAATATACTGTATTTTATAGGGAAACTGTAGGCAGCAGTGATGCCCCGGTGGCGGAATTGATTATGGGAGAGATTGATCATTCCCGGCCAAGTTGTCGGTTCCGGTGATAAATAGGCTAATCTTCAGTTTTCCTGAGGAATATCATATGGCATATTATGGCATTATTTCCCACTCAAAGTCGACTTCTTTCACGTACATCTAGCGTTACGCAAAAAGTTATATAGCCATTTATTTTTCTTTTTGTCCAACCTCCAAGTATCTTATTGTTTCCAAACAGATCCAAACAGCACCTTTTTGATCTCTTTTGATCCTTTTTGGCCTTTTGGGAACATGATCAAGTTCATTCAAGTTCCACATCTCTAGATTCTTCCAGCCTTCCACAGCCGAGGTTTTGGTGAACGAGGGTCAGAAGAGTCGCCAGCCAGGCGCCGTGTCCCAGCAGTGGCCCCATTGGTCCCACCGTGTGGCTTCGTCTGAGGCAGCCTTCTGATAGCTGCCCTGGGCATGGGCCAGATGGTGACCACCGTTCAGTCACTGGGTCGAAAGGAAATGGAGGATGGAAGTTTCTCAACCTTGGCTGAAGAACAAGATCCAGATATCCTAATAGATCGATACCAGTATCATATAAGAACAAACGTATACAAACACGGAGGTAAAACTGACCATTTGTATGTTACCAGTAGTACCGCACAAGGCGGTGGCGGAAGTTTCAGCATAGGAAACCTATAGGAGAGGTGAGTTGTTGTGATGCATGGATGACAGAGCGAATCCACTCATGGACCGAAAGTTGGTTGGAGTATGTTGGAGTTGGAGTTGTTTTTTTTGGAGTGGTTGCAATGGTTGCAGTGGTCACCTCACCTACAACTCCTGGATGTAATGTGGTGTCAGTGCAATTGTAGTTGTAGTGTAGTGTAGTGGAGTTGTAGCTGCAGTGTAATGTATTTAGTGTAGTGTAGTTGCAGTTTTGTTGTGATGTGGTGTAATTAGCGTAGTGTAATGTAGTGTAGTGTTCTGTAATTGTAGTTGTAGTTGTAGTGTAGTTGTGGTGTGGTGTAATTAGTGTAGTGTAGCGTAGTGTACTGTAGTGTTGTGTACTGTAGTGTGGTATAGCCTAGTGTAGTCTAGTGTAGTGTAGTGTAAAGTAGTGTAGTTGTAGCTGTAGTGCAGTGTAATTAGTGTAGTGTAGTGTAGTGCAATGTAGTGGTAGTGGTAGTTGCAGTTGCAGTGGTAGTTGTGCTGTAATGTAATGTAATTAGTGTAGAGTAGTGTTGTGCAATGTACATAGTGTAGTAGTTCTAGCTGTAGTGTGATGCAGAGTAATTAGTGTAGCATAGTGTGATGTAGTGTAGTTGTTTCTGTAGTTGTAGCTGTGGTGGTAGTAGTTGCTGTTGTAGTTGTAGTGGAATTAGTGCAGTGTAGCGTAATTAGATGTAATTAGTGTAGTGTAGTGTGATTAGCGTTGTGTAATGTAGCGTAGTATAATTGCATTTAAATTTGTAGCTGTAGTAGTAGTGTAGTGCAATAGTGGTAGTTGTAGTTGCACTTGTAGTTGTCTATTTTTATCTATCTATCTGTCTATCTGCAAGCTTGAAAACGAAGCTATTCTGCGACACTCCCTCCATGCATGAACTTGACAACATCTGCGAGACTTCCTCAATTTTTGAAGTTGGCAACATCAAAAAGGAACCGATTCTGCGAGACTTCCTCAATGTTTATAGTTGGAAACATCAAAAACAAAGCAGTTCTGCAAGATTTCCTTCAAAAAGGGAAAATTGAGTGCAGAGCTGACGGCCTCGTGCCAATGCGTTTTGCGATTTTTCCACTCCACCTGTCTAAAGTACTGCGCCTGGCACGAATAAGTGATGCCAGGTCATACGAAGTGCTGCACCTGCCCCGCAAAATCATCTTGGCAAACTTGAAGATCTGATGCTCCAAAATGCAACCCCTCTCAGGAAATCAGCGCCCTGACCTCCTATGTCTCTTGTACTGCGCGTGCCACGCGAAACTGCGAATTCCCCACGCTTGCCATCGTTTTTGAAACTGCCACAAAACCCTCAGGTTTTTCTCACTTTCGACCAGGTGCACAATCCCCTGCGCCTGCCATGCGAAACGAAATCTGAACGTCCAAAAGTGCTCCGAAACTGTCATTTTTTATTCTTTTGACCTGGAAATGTGCTTCGCGCCACAACGGCGTGCACTTTTTCGACATGTCAACTTCCATGGTGTGCTTTGTACATTTTGACTTCCAAATGTGCTTCGCGCCACAACGGCGTGCAACTGTTCATCTCTCATCTGGCCAGGTGGCTCCGCACCCGCCGCTTTAGCGAGCCTACTTTTCGACCCTCCGAAACCCCAAATCATTGGAAAAACACAGTGTTTCGCGACTTTCCTACCTTTTCGCGCATCTGCATCTTCTTTCTTCTGTTTTTTTCTCCTCTCTGATCGTCTCTCTTCTGCTCTTCTCTTCTCTGACTCATCCCACCTCTGCTTTTTCATCTTTCCAGATTGTCCGAAGTTTGACTTCTAAACTTTCTTCGATTAGCCTTGGAGCATGCCCGTATGGCATCGATGGTTCAAAGTGGGTGCTGTACTGAATTGCTGATGCTAACCGCTCTATAGGATAAAGCATTTGCAGAAGGAATTTGTTGAAAGGAAACCTGTTGTTCCAAACGGTCTCCACGTTTCTTTCTTCTCATGCCTATGACCTGAAGAAGATCCAACTGTCACAAAATTGATTGACCAGTGTCTAGTGTTCAATCCTTCAAAAATCTTCGAAATCTCCAGCAGGGCCTGAACCTGAACCATTCAGCCATTCCGTGTCAGGCAGCTCACAGTCATTCAGCAGTTCAAAATCGAGTGGGGTGAACCTTTCGCCGGGATTTTGCTGTCATTGGAGGTGGGGTGTGCGATGCTAACCTGGACCCATTGACATGCTCATATCATGAATCCCCTTTTCCATACCAGAAGCAACCCCTTCAGTTGATGTTTTACCTTGCCTGGTATCACACCAGCACTGGGATCATCATGCTCCGTAGATCAGATACAAAACATGGGATATTTTAGAAATAGGCTAGGGTACTACCTTTTCTCGTTTCACAAGTTCCCAGCACCTGTCGTCTTCTCCTTTGAATACCCGCGGATCCGCCTGTTAGCCCCAGCTGAACTTGTTCTTTTTGCGAGTTAAAACTTAAAACTGTATTTTTGATTATTTTTGTTGATTTTTGGCAGAAATTGGTTCACCCCTTTTTTGTTGCTGAATCCCCCAATTTTTTTTGGTGAATCACCACTAGGTCTTTTCCTTTGATTTGGACATGATCTCCATCGGTTGCGTGGCGCCCATGGGCCCAGTTGCCAAGTTTAGCTCCAGTGTCTCGGCTTTCGTTGCCGCTTTCCACTGAGGGAGATGATCACACCCCAATATGGCCCAACTCATGAAACCAGCCCGAGGGTTGAAGGTAGAAGACCCAAACCTTGCGATAGCTACCCGTTATTTTCATCTAAAAGACAAGTCCAAACCCTGCCCAGGAACTCTCACAGTGGTGGGGCTCCTCTTGGTGGCCAGTCTAGTGCATCTGCTGTACCTGGCGGTGACCAAATCCAAGACCTTGCAGATTAGCTTATTACTGAGGACCGCTTTTCCCTGGCCGGCCCCATGGGATGGCTGGTGGTTTCAATGTGTTTCGATTGTTAAACCAATGGAGGTTTCCTAAAATGGGGGGTACCCCAAAACCGTGGGTCTAATTTTGGATGATTTGGGTTACCCCTATTTTAGGGACCCGCCAGATCCACCAAGATTTGACTAATATGGTCCCCAATTGACTAGAAGATGTTTAAATGGCATGGTACTGAAAAACAATTGCTTTAGTTCGAGTGATCCCATCCATGGCATTTCAAGGCATCTATTCTGACATATATTCTGACATTTTACCCAACATTCTATCTGACATCTATTCTGACATTCTATCTGCCATTCTATCTGGCATCTATTCTGGCATTCTATCTGGCATCTATTTGTGGCATTCTATCTGACATCTATTCTGGCATTCTATCTGCAATTCTTTCTGGCATTCTATCTGGCATCTATTTTGGCATTCTATCAGACATCTTTTCTGGCATTCTATCTGACATCATCTATTCTGGTATTCTATCTGGCACACCTCAACTGTGGGGAACACTACGATCTAGCACTTGCAGAGGTCCGGCGGGGAAAACTCTAATCCTGAGCTTGCTGTTCGGGTCCGGCGGGGAACACTGCGATCTAGCGCTTGCAGTTGAGGTCCGGCGGAGGAGGAGGAGGAGAAGGAGGCGGCGGGACAGCTTACATAAAATTTAACAACCCTCACATGACAGGTGGGGAACAAAATGAACTATTGTATAGCAATTTATAACTATTGAAACAGATCCTGGTAGGCGACACAAAGTTGACCCCTCAGTCAGGACCTCGGGCACGCTTTTGTTGGTGTTCTTCATCTCGTTGTGCTCCTCACTGTTGGCACCCTTTCGGTGCAGCCAACATCCCAATGGTCGTTGGACCGTGCAGGCCTACCATGGAGTGCAACATGGCCCCAACTGGACCTGCAAAACAGTGGTGGTTTGCAGAGGAATCCCGAAGTTTCTCTCAGAGATGGAAGCTTGAGACACAAGTATCATTGACCATTTGGTGCTTGCATGGGCACCCTGCAGAATCCTTGCCTTAAAATCTCAGTGATGATGCGAGACAGCAAGATCTTTCAGATTGAGGCCATGGAAGAGCCAACCATCGATCATCACTCCATAGAGATCCTGTATCTTACATGTTCCTTATGTTCCTATACCGTACGGAAAAAACTACTGCGGGCGATGTGGGAAGATGGCCATTGACTCCTGACGAAGCATTGATTGGAAATATCTCCTTCCTAATACTATCCGATTCTCACTGACATGGCCTGGTCACGATATTGGTTACCTTTTTGAGCCAAGAAGAGTAAAAGGACAAAGAACAACATGAGCATATTATATATATATATTATTAATATTTCATTACAATATTCCTCCCTGGCTGCTAGCACAATTGTGTCATGAAAATGATAGCCAGTCACATCCAGTCGCCTTTCCTACTAGTGGCAGATCACCAGAAATGTGTCAGGTGCAGCCCACTTAGCTGTAGCTCAACACTACATCCTTAACAAAGAATCCCGAAAAAAGTGTAGTAGTTCCCATCCCAACTTGAAGCATGCTGCTGATTTCATTGATGTATGGAGGGAATCTGCGGCTGAACCCCCACGGTTAGCCTCTACAGGTATTGCAATGGAGAAGGGGACCACCAAGTTATGGCGATTGTGGGTGGAGCCTTGGCCGTGATGCAGCACAAGAATGGATATAGCAATGGGATTAATGGGATATGATCTACTGGATATAAGATGATACGAATGTGCTATTATGTTAAATCGGATATATATATATATATTTATATATGGATATATAATTATATATATATACACTGTATATAGGTTACACACAGTGAGTGTATATAATATATTCATATCACTAGCCATGTAAGATGGCTTTGTCCGAAAATGGGGGGATATGGCAGGATGGGCTGTCAAGTTATGGCAAGTTTTTCATGGGGAAAATTTCGATCAACCATGGAATTTAGGGATATGGATATATTTTTTTGACCTAAGAACCCCCAAGATGTCCGAGCTGGACGATGAAGATCTGCTCCGGTACTGAATTTGTCATTTTTTCATCATAACTTGCTGGTTGGTGGTTTCAATATGTTTCAATAACATAGAGGTAAAACACAAACAACTGCAATTGGATAAATCCACTACTGCAACGGTCGGGTAGTGGTGGTAGTAGTAGTAGTAGTAGTAGTGGTGCATAATTTGGCTATTTAGGGTGATTCCAGGTGAGCTGGAACCGCCAAGTAGCTGAAACACATCAGGATTGGCCTGTTTGATGCCGATGGGTTTTGTGGCGATTTGCATGTGGGTCACTTGGCGGTGGAAAATGGAGGGGCAAGGATTCAAGGATCGGATCGGCGTTGTTTGACATAGTGACATAGGTACCCGAATCGGCTCGAATATAGTCTGATACGTGATGTGATCGAAGAGACTGGATTTGTTTGAAGAGGATCAGGAGCTATGAGTACTTTATTCAGCACGATTCCCTGGGTAGATGAGACAGCGTTGGTAGATGCAATTCCTTCAGGGTATGCACAAGCGCAGCTGTAGTTTGGAAGAGTCGAAAGCTGGGATAGAACCCAGTCAACTTCAACAACATGCTACAGCTACCTGCATCCTCAAGCATGAACTATGTGTGATTGAAGAGTCTTGTGAGGAGCAGCCATGCAGTGCCTTTGAGAAATACCGTCATGGGCAGACCAAGTATGGTACAAGCACTCACTGGGGCACCAGTTGGATCCCTAAAAATGTTGTTCGGGGAATTTGGAGGGATCTGAACCCGGCAAGCTCCCCTTTGTGCAAATTTGTAGATCTTTAGACGGTTGTGCCTTTGTAGCGCTGCACATGAGGCAAATGAGTGTACTGAAGTAGGTGGTAGAGACGGCAACCAGGTTGTGGTCTGACAGTTCATTTAATCTTCAGTCTGTGTTGCGATGCCAAGGTCATCATCATTGAACTCCCAAAGAGGCACCGCATACGTCTGAGTGCATAGACAGTGCACACCTCGTCAGTCAGTGACCAAACGCTCGTGCACACTTGTTTGAAGATATTTTCCTGGTAATTTGATGGTTCAACTGGCACGATGCAGACTTCGGATCCATTCAGCCCAGGGTGGGGATTTCCCAGACCCTTTGTATGGACACCCTACATGGAAGGGCAGGGTACTGTTTCAGCCGTCGTCAGGCTTCAATCGGCAGACGTGAAGTTCTTGCGAGGCTGCTCCTTTCTCTTCATGCGCTTCCGTCCCGGGGCTGAGTGCCCTGGATGGATGTAGCCATGTGTTATCATGTGTTCAACCCCCAAACACTTGGAGGATCTGAATGAAATGGGTTGGATAGGGGTAGGGTTTAAGATGGTTTAAGCATGTTTTTTTTCGAGATACCTGCTTGTTTGTTATTTTTGGGGTTGAGACAGATAGGGGGCTGAGACAGATAGGGTCTCTTGTTGACCACTGACCACATCTCTTTTGAGACAGTCAGGCATCATGGGACCTGATTAGCAGCCACGGCAAAACCTGCGGCAATACCAAAGATGTAAGGAACGGACATAGGTTTCTGGAAACTGTGGAAGCGCGAGGTAATTAAGCGATGGAACCTTTCCAACTAGCGCTGCCGCCATAGAAGGATTTTCCTTCAAGCGATACCCCGCAAGTTTGCCATACGTCGTTTTTCTGCAAACCTGGAGTAAGCGATGGGACCTTTCCAAATTTGTGGATGTCTTTTCCGTGAACCTGAAGTTTCCGAGATTGCTCATTTAGATTCATGGCCAGTTCAGGATCTTCAGTGTGCTGTTTCTGATCCGCAATGCCCTCGTCGTGCTGTGCCCTTTGTTACCCAGCCCCTCTGGCAAGGCATCTTGGTGGATGTGTGGATGGATTTTTGCGGGCCTGGCATGGGCGGCACCATTGATCTTAGGAAATTTGAACAAATGTGTATACAATTGATTTCAATTGAATACATATCATTAAAATTCGTTGTATACCAGTAGTACCGCACAAGGCGGTGGCAGAAGTTTCGAAGATAGCAAACTATAGGAGAGGTGAGTTGTTGTGATGCATGGATGGCAGAGCGAATCCATTGGTGGGCCGAAAGGTGGTTGTGATTTTTGGAGTGCTTGCAGTGGTCACCTCACCCATAACTGCAGGATGTAGTGTGGTGTAGCGAAGCGCAATGTAATTGCAGTTGTAGTTGTAGTGGTAGTAGTATTAGTTGTAGTGTCGTTGTCGTTGCAGTGGTAGTGTAGCTGATGTTGCTGAAGTTGCAATGCTGTAGTTGTAATTGTAGCTGTAGTTGTAGTGTAGTTGAAGTTGTAGTTGTAGTGGTTGTAGGAGATGTAGTAGTAGTTGTAGCTGCAGTTGTGGTGTTGTTGTAGTTGTAGGTATAGGTGCAGTGTAGTGGTAATTGTTGTTGTTGTTGTTGCTGTTGTTGTTGTTGCTGTTGTTGTTGTTGTAGTATTGTAGTGTCGTTGAAATTGTAGTTGTGTTGTAATGTAGCTTACTGGTAGTGGTAGCTGTAGTTGCAGTTGTAGTTGTAGTGTAGTGGTAGTTGTAATGTTGTAGCTGTAGCTGTAGTTGTAGTTGTAGGTGAAGTCTGGTGTAGTGTAGTGTAGTAAGGTAGTAGTTGTAGTGTAGTGGTAGTTGTAGCTGTAGTGTAGTTTCAAGTTGCGGTTGTTTCTGTAGCTGCAGTTGCAGTTGCGGTTGTTGTTGCTGTTGTTGTTGTAGTTGTTGTTGTTATTGTTGTTGGTGTAGTTGTTGCAATTGTGGTTGAAGCGTAGTTGAAGTTGTAGCTGTAGCTGTTGTAGTTGAAGTGTAGTTCAAGTGTAGTTGAAGTTGTAGTGTATTTGAAGTGTAGCTGGAAGTTGAAGTTGTAGTGGTAGTGGTAGTTGTAGTTGTATTGTATTTGTCGTTGCAGTTCGTTGTGCTTGTAGTTTTAGTTGTAGCTGTAGTGTGGTGTAGTTGCAGTTGTGAATCTATCTATCTATCTATCTTTCTATCTATCCATCTATCTATTGATCTATATATCTTTTTTTTGATCTATCTATCTATCTATCTGTCGATCTATCTATCTATCTTTCTATCTATCTATCTATCTATCTCTCTCTCTCTATCTATCTATCTATCTACCTATCTATCTATCTATCTATCTTTCTATCTATCTATCTATCTATCTAGTGCTCCGAAACTGGTTTGCTTTGTACATCGTGACTTGGAAATGTGCTTCGCGCCACAACGGCGTGCACTTTTTCAACATCTCAACTTCCAAAAGTGGTCCGAGACCGTCAGTTTTAACACTCTTGACTTCGAAATGTTCCTCTTGCCACAACGGCGTGCACTTTTTTCCGACATCTCAACTTGCAAAAGTGCTCCGATGTTGGTGTTTTTTGCACATTTTGACTTCCAAATGTGCTTCGGGCCATAACGGCGTGCAATTTTTCATCTCTCATCTGGCCAGATGGCTCCGCACCGGCCGCTTTAGCGGAGCCACAAGTCATTGAAAACACAGTGTTTCGCGATTTTCTTACATTTTCGCGCACCTGCATCTTCTTTCTTCTGACTCTTTCTCTTCTCTGATCTTCTCTCTTCTCTCTTCTTCTCTTCTTCTCTTCTCTTCTCTTCTCTTCTCTTCTCTCCTCTCCTCTCCTCTCCTCTCCTCTCCTCTCCTCTCCTCTCCTCTCCTCTTCTCTTCTCTTCTCTTCTCTTCTCTGACCCTTCCCACCTCTGCTTTCCCATCTGTCCATATTGTCGGAAGTTTGACTTCTAAACTCTAAACTTCCTTCGATAATTTTATATGCGGTTGCAGGGGCGTGCCAAATCTCAAAGGCTTCATGATGCTCTATGAAATTACTTTAATTTTGCCAAATCCTGGACAGATGCATCGTGTTGACATCCGGGAGTGTCCTTCCATCAACACACATGGAAAGATCATACGGGTATGGGTCAAACTCGGGGTATCAGTGAACCCCACAATAATTATCAGAATGTTTGTACCAAACCATCCAAAAAACTGTGGTTGATGAATTTGGCCTATACTCAATAGGCCCAGTAGGCCAGACAACAGGATCGAAGTGCAGAAATAATCCCCCCTATAGGGTTCACTTTAAGATCTTTAAGCCCAACTTCACCCATGCATACTGTATCAGCTACTCCAAATTTGGGAAATAATTCGTTGGTTGGATAGAGTCTCAGCTATTTTTCTCGAGCTATCATTGGTATCCCACAACAATTATTAAAATAATCTATATAAAATCACTGAACAGTAACTTCTCAAGGGATATCTAAGTAAGTTTGGCCACGACCACGCAAGGTAGTTTGCATGAATTTGATCCTCTACGGCAGTTTGGCCATGGTGGCCTATAGCAAACCCTGGCGCGTTGCAGCGTGCAACTTCTTGGACGTGCCACTAGGCCGATTTTGAAGCCGCTAGGGCTGGGATACTTTGGGTGACTAGTAGAATCTAGTAGATGTTTTGTCATGCACCATCGGTTTCGGGAATCTTCAGGATTCAGGATAGGTCAAAGTGTTCAAGAGTTTTTGGGGCCAACGCATGTCAAAACAATTTGATAAAGGACACACCATGACACACCTGGAGGTATCCGGGTAGGCTGGTTTCGCCCAAGCAATGTGGCCAGAGTCAATGACATCCATACCAGTTTGAATTACCTTGTTTTGCTCCAAGGGTTGCACCAATCCGTCTATCCGTAGAAAATATTCTAATGTTGCCTGAATCTTGAAACAGGTGGAAAGTGTTCAAGTATTTTTAAGTCCAGTCCTTTTCTCCATGTGAATCAGGTTGATGTGAGTCAGTTACAGGTTGATGTGAGTCAGTCAGCCCAGGATGCTCCTCGCGTGCATGCTTGTCATTCTGGATGCTGGCTCTTTATTCATCCGAGAGGATGATGGTCATACCACGATGGTCATCTGTGGCTCGTCTAGAAGACCACCCATGGGGTAGTATAATAACCCCGTGCATTGCATTTTAGCTTGGCTTGCACTTTAACACTGCCAATACGTTGCCGGCCCAGAAAACGATAAGACGAAAAAAAAACGATGACGATGCTTACATATATATATATATTATTTATAATATATAATAATATATATACATACATGATATGAGGTACGGTCAAAATTCGATCTGGTATATTACTTATGTAAGGAGAGTTCTCGGGTGTCAGGAACTTGCACAAAAAACTATGTAGCGATAGGTTCCCCCCAAAAGCGATGCCTGCAATTGAGAATAAACGTTGGCAGCTCCATGGGATTGGACCAACTTGCTGAGTCTCATGTGTTTTGTTGCCCGCAATCGTTTGCATGGACTACGAAAATGAGAACGTGCAGAGGGGACCAAAACGATAACGAAACGATAACGAAAACGATAAGGAATTGTAGCAAAAAACATGCCGTGTGAGCAACTACCCATTT
>Ga0126342_10011351_pt1 | contig 15913 bp, 19 predicted proteins | sample Cyp1metagenome_FD_92528 | JGI IMG/M metagenome (GOLD analysis project Ga0126342, IMG submission 92528) | Coral microbial communities from Lord Howe Island, Old Settlement Bay, Australia - Cyphastrea 1 metagenome | ecosystem: Host-associated > Invertebrates > Cnidaria > Coral ... | reverse complement strand
CCACGCCTGCCACGCGAAACGAAGCAACGACACGTCTGAAACCTCCAAAAATGACCACCTCTGCAGAACTTCCCATAGGCACGGCCATACGGTCCTCACACGAACGGTTGCGAACGGTTGCGATCGTGAACGCAACGTCGAGCGAACACACCCTCAACCCCCAGACCCCCAGAGTGAAACGGGAACCCTTGCTACGCATTCGGGAAAAAAAAAAACGTGCTCTAGTTCTTAGTATGATTAACCATCAATAATATACCACTATCTGGTAGTGTAACGAAAACTCACTTATTAACCATCATTATATGTGGTACTAAGCATCAATGATAACCATCATCAAAGCGCTGTCATCCCTCTATGGACCTCTTCAGAACCGCTGGGCACTTCGAAGGCTCTACAGGGATCCAGCTCCTGAACGGAAACGGCCCGGTCGGCTGGACCGTCAACAACGAGTTACCGAGTTATGCCGTGTTGAATTCTATGATCTGACCCAAAAAATGGATGTCCAGTAATTTTTGAAGTGTTGAAACTGTGACTTTCTGAGGGATTTTTATCTAAAGCCGTAGCTTATGTTCCTGGGGTAGAGGAAACATGATGATTAAGAAATGGTTGATACATAAAGTTTTTCGGGCTAATGATGGTTTTTTCTGGTTTTCCTCATGATTTTGGGGAATTCGCAAGCCATCCATGTTTGCTGAAAAAAAAAACACAGGATTATCCTCTGGTAAACTAACAGTTTGCTATTGAAAATGGCCATTTATAGTGAGTTTTCCCATTATAAATGGTGATTTTCCATAGCTATGTTAAATTACCAGAGGGTACCCAGAAATTCCAAAAAAAACAGAATGCTCTTGATGTTGTGGGGCCATCCACTGTTGGCTACATACTTGGCGTTTTGTATCGAATTATGACCATAGTGATCGGTGATCCAAAGTGCCTGACTATCCTCCTGGATACTTCACTCAACCAAGGTTATGGCACTCGGGGGCCTGGTTGCTGAACCAGTTTTGCATTGATTATCCCACTAAAGTTTCTTGAGTTAATTGAGGGTTTCCTAAAATGGGGGTACCCCCAATCATCCATTTCAATATATAGGATTTTCCATTATACGCCATCCATTTTGGCTGTACCCCTATTTCAGGAAACCTCCAATTGGCCGTGCCCCCCATGTTCGCTGCATACAGTTCTCCCCATGTTCGGTGATTCGACGCCAGGTATGATGAGCCAAAAATAAAAAAATCCTCAGGGAACCACAGATTGGTTTGCTGGTTAAGTTAACTCCCCATTGTGGTTTGATACCCTCCAGTAAATTAACATAGACCCTGCCAGATAGGGGTTGGAAGATTAGTGTTCATTAAAAATTGGCTATTTTCAGGGTCTATGTTTATTTACCAGAGGGTATGTTTGATGAAATCGCGTTTTCTTGATTCAACACGTATTTTGTGTTTCGTTCCATCTGAAAAACCATTAAATCATTAGCTGAATCACAAAACCTCAAACAGAACTCAAAGCCACCATGGCTGCTTTTTCCTAAGAATGTCCACCAAAAAAACAATCCGTGAAGGTGAGTGAAATATCTCCATGGGAAATCTGTGGCCTTCATCTCACCCTCCAAGCCCTCCAATGGCAACTCACCATCTTCGCCCTGACCGATACACCACAAGCCATTTCAGAAATGCGCCATATCAAGCCATCAATGGGGTGGTATAAGTTTGCAAATCGACTTAATCAATTTCGAAGATTTGCGCGGCTGGAAGGCAGCTCCGAAAACATCTTCGTGCACCGATCATAGCATTGTTCGGAAACATGATGAGAATCGTGGATCTGGGAGGCAATCGTTAGCCTTTTTTGGCACTGGAGATTCAACCACAAAATGGAAAGTGTTGGGAGATCGGATATGGAGGTAGATTATAGATCTGAACAAAGCCATTCAAAGAGGGAAAATCTGAGTTATGATATGAGGAGGCGCCAATGCGTGGCAAGTTTCACGGGAAAAGTGATGGTTCTACCATGATATTTTCGGGCAAGCCCATGTGATGAGGAATGAACCAATAAAAACAAGGATGTAGCAAGGATTTGAACAACAAAAATTGGTATTTAGAATCTATTCATTACTGGATATAAATCTGGACACTCATCCATTGCCAGCTTTGACTACAGAGGCTGTGGTGACATTCCGTAGAAACACACAAATTTACAGTGATGATCACCGAAATAAGATCTTCGATGCAAAAAATTGTAGCTTTAGCCATGTGAAAATGTACCTGGAGGTTATCCAGTTATCCCGTGCCTAAAATATGGGTAACCCCAGTTGTCATCCATATTATTTTTGGATTTTCCCTTCTAAACCATTCAGCTATTGGGGTACCCCCATGACTATGGAAACCAATGGTTATGGGCAAACCCTCCATGAGGCGCAGTTTTTTTGCACCCAAAAAGATGGGAAAGATACTCTGTATCACCTCGTGGCGGTTCGGAGATTTCTTTGTGCGTTTAGGTGGGGGTGGGGTAATTCTTACATGTTACGTTGCGTACAAAGTGGAACAGCTGTTATTTCAGTGGCTTTGGCATTGGCATGTCTGTTCTGAACAAAGTTCAGACCAATGTAGAACGATTTCGTCTCGAATATTTCACAAAGGATGATGATATTAATATTCAACAAAAGGAATCATCATGTTTTCTTGCATTTTTTGTTGATTTTTGTTCAACAAAGGATGATAGATCTGAGACAAATGACAAGAATCATAGATTTGGACAAGGAACAGCTGATGACCTCTGGCTTTGGTGGGTATTATATCATTAGAAAAAATGAGTGTTCGGAACAGCCACAATTTCAACCCCATGATGCCCATTCCATTTCATCCCACAAAACACAGTAGATTCACATCTTCCTGTCACATGCATCCGTAAAGGTGCCTGAAACACCACGGCCATCTACCCACCAACCCTGCAGTTTTCCAGCTGATTTTTGGTTGGTTAACTTGGCCAGTTGCAAAACTGTGTCCTTTTTTTTCTAAGGAAATTCTTATTGAGGACCTTTGTTGATTTTGGATTCATATTCTCTCAAATCCTTCTGAAAATCAAATGAATCCAAAATCTTAGCACTTCTCAGTTCTTTGGGGATTGAAACCACCATTTTCTCCAAAGAATTCTGGTGTTTTTTCCCAGTTCTGACTGGGTTTTTTTTCAACCACTTCGGCCTCCAAAAAGGCGGCCTGGCCGTGGGAGCGGACCCTGGGACCCTAAGGCAACCCCGCGCCAGTGACGTTTCGGCATCTTTTTAAAGGGGGGCTATCTATGTCTATTACATAGCGTGTATATAATATATATATATATATGCATGTATATATGCATGTATGTAATATAATATAATGTAATGTAATGTAATGTCATGCAATGTAATGGTATGGTATGGTATGGTATATATGTAATGTAATATAATGTAATGTAATGTAGTGTAATGGTATGGTATGGTATGGTATGGTATATATGTAATGTAATGTAATGTAATGTAATGTAATGGTATGGTATGGTATGGTATGGTATGGTATCTATGTATGTATGTATGTAGGTAGGTAGGTAGGTAGGTAGGTATGTAGGTAGGTATGTATGTAGGTATGTAGGTAGGTAGGTAGGTATGTACGTATGTATGTATATTCATATGATGATATATAGCGAATCTATAGTATTCAGATCTTTGTCACATGCGATGGCTTGGCTTTGAAATTTCACAGGCTGGGTTTCGTTCCGATGTTGGGCTCGGCAAGCACGGAACGACTCATGGATTCGGATTGCAAAATTTCAAAGTACCAACATTTTGGGTACCAAAATGCCAAGTTGCATATAGGATTACTGTACATAATTACATGTGTATCTGTATGTGTATGTGTATATATATATACATATATATATACATATATATATATACTGTATTTATGTATAGGTACATTCTATTTGTTGAGTCTAGGTCTCCAGTGACTCGTCCAGCCTTCATCTGCAAAATTCGGCAAAGCTCATTCAACTCAGCTTCCACCTGAAGGCCACGCACGGCCCCCTCTCTGATTGGACATGGAACCCTGCAACCATCGGGGATATGACTCAAAAACATCACCTCTTGTTTCAAAGAATTTAGGTCCATGGAATGAGAATAAAAAGCATGTCCTCTTTTCTAAAAGGGCAATGCCCCAAAGCCATGCATTTCATGTCGTGGTCTAAGACTTGGATTCCCATTCGCATCTCTATTTCTTGTGAGTCTCTGGTTATTTTTGCCCAAGTCATGAAAAAAACTTTGGGGGAACTGCAGAAACCCCATGCAAAAATAGCCAATCACTTGCATGATGCAATCGGAAACCTCGTGCCTTGTACACAGTGTGCTGTGCGAGTGGCTTGCAGCAGTTCGTGCAGCCCTCCGGCGCGGAACCGCAAAAGAGCTCCTCGAGCTGGGAGTGTCACCAGCTGCTGGTTCGTTTGGATTGACTTTGCACTAACACCCCTGGTTAATATATGGTTAATGATGGTTAATAATAATCTGGTTGGTGGTATACTAATACTCTGAAAAATGATGGAGTGAAAGTCAGTTGGGATGATGACATTCCCAACTGAATGGAAACATAAAATTCCATGGTTCCAGTCACCACCAAGCAGTATAGGCGTTTTTGCCTCCTCCCTAAAGACCTCGAAAAATCCAAGAAAACATGGCGCCACCAAGAAATCTTCGCCCATCTTTTGGGGAGATGTTGGGAAGGGGATGGGTGATTTTTTTCTGGCGATCCTCCGACAAATTGGCCAAGGGATCACCAGGGGAAATCTCAGGGAAATGAATGGAAATGATCTTTCATGGTGGGCATATAATATATTTTTTTAAAAAAAAATATAATATAATATATATAATATAATATATATATCTTAAAGAATGAAGATTGCTGGACGAAATTGACATTTGATCAACCAACAGAGAATAGTCCACAACAACTTAACAACTACTGACCGAGCAACAAAACATGGCGATTTCAAGCTGTATCTCCATGGAGATTCTCTGCTGCTAAGGTGCAACTTGCCCAGGCTCTAAACCAACCTTGGCCAGGCAGGCCGTGTGTGTTCCCCACTACGATGCTATTTCAAACAGGGGCGCTTCCAAATGCTCAAAGCCATCATTCTTAAGTGCTTGCAAACCAGGATCTTCAATTTATAGTGACACCACAAAGCCGTAAATCCACCATCCTCTATTCGTAGACGTTGACATAGATGGAAAGGTCGCACAGCCATGTTGAATTTCTGTCGGAACACTGAAGACCCTGCATTTGGGTAAGTTTACCACGGTACCCTTCTGAATTTAGATATTTAAACAACAAAATGAAGAGAATTGCTAAAAATGAACAGGGATCTTCACCACTCCACAATTTTTCATTCAGTTCCAGCAGGCACCTGCAAGTCACAGTTTTTTTCCTCAGATTTCAAGGATTTCTTGACCCTCTTGGGGCTCAGAGGTCGATCTGTGAGAGATACGTTCCTCGGCAAAATCAGGGTGCCGACCCAAAAAAAGTGGGTTGTTTCCCTGTTTGGCAATTTGGGTCGCAGCCACTTTAGGGATCCATAAGCCCAAACATACCCAAACCCAACATGACCCAAGTATCAAGGTTCAGAGATTTTGTTTCTGAGAGGACAGCACAAAGATGTTGGTTTAAGGCCCTGCTCCCTCCAGGTTTGTGTGGTGGCTTCGCCCATACAACCCCAAGATATCTGGCATCACGGCCAATCACTATAGGGGTTTTCACCAACATTCGGCAACTCGGATTCGATCTTTGAATCCTGCTGCAGGTTACCAAGCAATTCAACAAACATGATACTGTAATGATACTATACTTGGCAACTCCGGGCATCTGTGAACTTCCAAAAGAATCAAACCTCGGACCATGGCCAGCACACCTTACCCTCACTTCCCATCACCGATCCAGAGGATCTGTCGCTTCAGCGAAGCCGTGGCCTCAGGCTTCGCTAAGTGTCGAGCAGTTTAGGGTCCCCGCCAGAAGTTGGGTGGCCAAATCGCTGCATAAAGAAAGCGATTGCGTTTCTGCGAAAAAATCAACAGTGTCAGCTCACTTAGACCATCATCAGGATCTTGGCCCCAGGACTCAGTTTCTACATGCCACTTGGCCCAGAATTGGCTCGGGCCCTAGTCTGAAAACAGGGTGCCATTGCATCCATGAAAATATCCCAATGTTGGAATGAAATTCCCAATGTTTGATTCTCAAATTTTGAAATGTTGATTGTGACATCCCGAAATGTCATTGGTAAATCCATGTACATCCCAAATTTGAATCGTTAAATCAATTTAAATCATATTAAATCCATCTTTTGGTAAATCATATTAAATCCATAAGGAGGTGTCCTAGAATAGGAGACCCCCAAATCATCGATGTTTGTAGGATGTTCATGGATTTTCCATTATAAACGATCCAGCTATGGTACCCCCATTCCAGAAAACCCCCATGTGCTGTTTCAATACCGATTTTTAGCAAAGCACTCGAAAGTCGTTGCCGCCGTCGATGTCCCGCCGCGCCGTGGTGTTGTTCCCCAACCTTGAAGGTCACGAGCGAGTTGCGCCGGGAAGCTTCGAGTTCCTTGGTGAAGCATGAAGAGACCTGAACTGTGGTGAATCGCCCAAGAAAAACCAAGGATTTAACCAACAAACCATGGAAAACCCATTCTGAAACTCAATGAAGACTTCGGATTGAATCCAGAAATCATGGTTTAAGCGAAAATTTCTCGATGTCAGATGATTTTTTTGTGTCAGATGCCTCTTTGATGTTTAGCCCTTCTGGGTGAAATCCAATCACTTGAAGTTCCCTTTTTTCTCAACGGTCGCTCGGCATGACGAGACTCCGTGGTTTCCATGGTTTCATCCGTCTCATCCATGTGGTAACCTCAGCCGGAGCCCCGCAGGTCGCGGGGATGGGACCCATGGGACATTGAAACGAAAAAATACAGCGTTTCGCGACATCAAAATATCCGCGGTAACTAGATCTACATTGTAAATCTACTTGTATTCCTCTAAGTTCAATCTCAAAATCATTTCCTGTCTTGATCCTTTTCAAAGTCTTCCCAGCTTGAGACAGCCATCCAAGTTATTCCTTACAACAGCTCCTTACTACAGCTCTCAAGTGGATGGAAGTAATGTCTTAGCCCCAAGAATCAGTTACCTAGTCATTAATTCCCAGGATTCAAGAGATTCGATGGGGGATGTGTTAAAATATGGACCCCTAGTGTTTTTTCATCATTTAATTTTTTCTGATACAATCTTATACAAAACAAACATTGTACATACATTGGGACCCAACAATTCACCTGCCAAAGCACTGGAAAGTCGACGCCTCCCCACGACCGCATCGTCGTGAAATCCCTCGTCCGAAAAAGCGAACTGCGAGTAGCGCGAGTTGCGCTCTTCTCCACTTGGCTCCTGGGTGCTGGGACTCAGCATACATGACGCCATCATGATGAGGTACCTCTTTTTCTTGGCAAATCCTCATGGTTGTTAGGGAAAATGTTCTTTTTCAATCTAAAAATCCAGTTTCATCAGTTTCTATGTTGGTGAAATGATTTGAAATTAACCTGGAGTGTCAAAACTACCCGCGTTATCATCTCAACTCCCCAAATGTATATCCTTTTCCATGTATTCCACCCCATTCTGCCTATCACCTCCCCATTCTATCCCCCACAAAAATCATATTGTTTGCATCCTATATCATCCTATACTCCATGACATCCCTGAACTCCTTGGCGAAAAATACCCCGCTGGGGTCAAATCACCATTGAAAATGCTTGGTTTGAGACCCCCAAAGTTGAAGAGGACCCCCATGTTGCACTTAAGACCCCGAAACATCCCGAAACGGGTTCACCAATTTATTGCATGAATCCCCATTAAAAAAAAAAAAAAAACAAGTTGCTCGTGAATTACCCAATTCTTTGCTTAAATCCTCATGTTCCCAATAGGTTCCCAGCTCCATATCCCCAAATCTCTAGACGAAATTCACATATTTCAACCCCATGTCTAGACCAATTTTCATCCCAAAATCCGCCTGATTTTTTATGGAACACCCTCAGGTATCCTGGTTGAAATTCGGTTCCCCAACAAGAATAGCCTGAAGTTGGTACCCTCCAGAAAACTAACACCATTACAGAGAATCCGCAGTTCATAGATTGTTGCCCAGGGAAACATTGGTTTTCCATAGCTGTCAAATGTTAGTTTACTGGGGTCCTTCATATTGTTGGTTCTATCCAAAACAAAAATCCTACCATTCTATCACCAGAAATGTCACCCTGAAATGACGGGTTTAAAATCCCAGGCTATCATCCCCCATTCTCAGCACCTCCTGGAGGTACCCCCGGAGTTGGATGGTACTGGAAAATCCAAAAAAAAATGATGATAACTGGGGTTACCCCCATTTTATTACAATATGATTGGGGGAAGAAACATCCATTAAAATCCCATCTCTCTGAAAAGGGTCCCAAAAGGTGCCACGGACCCATTTCAATCATTTCTTCAACCCCATCATTTTCAGATCCTTCTCAAAGTTTCATGAAATTGCTGCTTCAATCAACATTCTTCATGTTCATTTCATCCTAATTTTCCAAGTTCTTCCTATCTTTCAATGGGAATTTCAGGATCCTAAAATGGAGGTACGTAAACGTACCATCATTTTTGGCCATATTTTGCTGGTAGTTTGCGTCTGGTAGGTACCTCCAATCAATCGGTTCTTTTTTTATGGCCATTGATATCTTTGCTGGTACCCTCTGGTAATTTAACATAGCTATAGAAAATCACCACTTTTAATAGGTAAACCATCTATAAATGGGCCATTTTCCATAGCTAAATCACCATTGGTGGAACCACCAAGCGGCGTCCGAGGCGTCAACGGACGACCGCGCCAGCTGCCGCACCCGCTGCAGCATGCCTTCCTCCGGCTGCGTGGACAGCGGGGCCGTGCGCAGCGCGTGCCGCAGATCGGCGGCGCGGTCCTCGCGGGCGCCTGGCGATGGATAGGTAGATGAGCTTTGATTGAGGATAGATTTAGACTAAGAATGGGGAAGGTTAGATAAGGTGAGATTAGATTAAGTAAAGTAAGATTAGATTGGATTAGATTAGATTAAACTAGACTAGATTTGATTAGATAGATTAGATACAGTAGATAGATTGGATAGATTAGGTAGATTGGATAGATTAGATAAATTGGATAGATTGGATAGATAGGATAGATAGGACAGATAGGATAGATTGGACAGATTGGATAGATTGGGTAGATTAGGTAGATTAGGTAGTTATGATAGATAAGAGAAATAAGAGAAATAAGAGAAATAAGATAAACAAGACAAAATACGATAGCTTAGATTTGGATTTGAATATCGATTTAGATTTAGATAACGATTAGATTACAACTAGACTACATGGGATGAGATGGGATGAGATGGATGAGATGAGATGAGATAGAGGGGTATGAGAACGCATTCATTACAAATATAATGTATACATTATATATATATATATAAGTAATACGTATATATGTATGTCGGATCTGTCGGGGCATGTAGTAATGCATGGGGAATCCTGGGGATACAATCTGGGATATGATTTCTGGAGTTGTCTGATATTATGTTCTTCATGTAAGGATTTGGGGGAATGTCAGCAACACTCCTCTGGCTGAATCGTAGTGATCAAGCACGAATGTTGGGTGGATCCCTTCACAAAGCATCGCTATCATGCGAAGATTCACCAACCAAACCAGGGACAACCGATCAAACGGTTCTGTAAACGAACTAGAAAGCGGATAAAGACAGAGACATGTGTTTTGAGCAGGCCAGAAACACTAACCCACTGGAAACAGGCAAGGTTGCACTCCATCAACAATCCAGCAGCTTGCCAAAAACATCGTTCAGGTTTTTTCCCTTAGTTTGCTGTGCGTGTTCACTTAGAAACAGAGATACCCTGCCATTCGCTCCCTCCCCAGCAAATGGCTAACGGCCAATCTTAGATGCCCTGCAACTAAATCGAACCTTTAGCCAGGTAGTACAAAATGTATCAAACCATCAAAATCATGTTCTTTAGTGCATCAATCCTTTAAACCATCAGGATTTTCACCATTTATCATGAACCCTCCATGAATTTCCCATAGATCGCCACATGTCTGCCCCTATTCACCATATGATATCACCATACGATTTTTCTCACCATATGCTATCACCATGTTAACCACTTCCCAGGCCCCTGGCCCCTGGCCCCTGGCCCCTTCCGGGCCCCGTTGGCCTCGCCTTTCTCCAGCTCTTCCATCCCCTTCCGCAGCTCTTCCAAGGGCTGATGTACGTCCTCCAGGCACAGCAGATGTTTCAAAGCCAGGATCGTGGCGTCCAGGGCGCAGTGGCTGTAGTAGTGCCTGGATCAACGCGGCCATGGCCCAAATTCCTATGGATTGATGAGAAAAAGTGAGAAAAAGTGGTTTTAAACATCTTGAAAAATAGAAACATATGAGTCAATGAGAAGGATGACATCCCATATATTATGAAAAATAAAAATGTTTGAAACCACCAACCAGTTAAAGTTTTAGAATCACAAAAAGTCATGGTGACCATGCTTCAGAAGGGGAATGAGAGTAATCAGAATGACAATGAGAACAATGATATACAATGATAATGCAGATCTACCCTCTGGTAAACTAACATAACTATGGAAAATCATCATTTTTAATGGGAAAACTCACTATAAATGGCCATTTTCAATAGCTACGTTAAATTACCAGAGGGTAATGATAATAAAGCACTGCAAAGGCATAGGTGTTGTCACGGTATGTGGCCATGGTGAAGAGCATCCATTCAGGACCCTGTACTAAAAATTACCAGTTCTCTGAATGAAAAATGTTTCGGCATCGCCATGGTATTCTCGGGCGCTATGCCACTATGCAGCAAGCTGTGCAAACCCGACTCTGTATACTTTACAGATGGCCATTTGGGTCTGAGCATCAGCTGTTGGCTAGGCGAGCTGATGTGATTGCAGTCCAATAATGTCCAATAGTTGGTCTCCAACTCACCAAGCTCCACAAGAAAGGCCAACGTCTATGGCACCAGAAGCTTTACAGCTGTGCACGTCCGCAAGATGCGCATTTAAGTATACTACGTAGAGACGCAGCCATGGTGCTTGAGACATTATTCTTGGAAGCGGGCCATCCAGACTTACTGAGTCAATGGTGTCCCTCTGGGCGGTCCCAGCAGAAAGCATGCATCGAATTTCTACAAAGTCGACAATGCGATGAGAAGCACACCTGGTACATTGCTCAGATCCTAAGCGGTCAGGCCTAAGCCCAGGCCAATCAATTTGATGATGTATGGGCACATCAAATTTCCCAACATCCACATGGCTCCTCCAGCTGCAGCCAAGGCCAAGGGCTCCTCCAGGCAGGAATCTCGAAACCTGGGGACAACATTTCACCATAGTATGGTCGGGCAAAATTGGTCTATCATAGACCAATTTTGCCCGACCACTCTCACTTCACCATTTTTTGCCCTGGGGCCGAAGTGAAGAACATCCCAGTGGCCAAGCCCACAAGCAGGATACCCACAGACATCGCTGCGGAGAAGAAGATTCCATCACCAATGTCACAGCTCTTGACAGGCAAGTAGTTCACGGCAAAACCAATGCCTGCATTTTTTCGCAGCAGATATATCCAAGAGCGAGATTCTCCATCTGGTGCGCAAAGCTTAGCACGGGATGCAAGCTAACCCCACCTTTAAGCACCTCTCTGAGCCACAAATCTTGGATCAAGACATAGATCAACCAGGAGCAGGACATCTGCAAGGCTTAACTTGGCTCTCTGGATCCTCTTCTGCTGAACCTGCCTTAAATCTTCTTGGCAAGACCTCTCATACAGAATATACATATATATATATACACACATACATATAAACATACATACATATGTATATATATATATATACAGTATACAGTATATACAAATAAATGTATATATATTATGTATATATACATAGTTCTTTCCCGTGATATCCCTTTTAACCCATTACATCCCCAGAAATTCCCGGTGTCGGTGTTGCCCAAGGCACACGTCCATCTTCCTCCTGGGCGCTGGGATGCCCTCGAAGAGCTTCTGACGCAGCTCGATGGGCACCTTGAAACACGCGCCGATGCCGCCCTGGTCCTGCATGAAGTCGTACATGCCTCGATGGGATGAAGAAAATGAAGGGGAGGAACCATGAGAAACCGAGAAAAAACGGATGCCACTAAAGTTGAGTTTTGAGATGGTTGATAAAACTCGGATGGGGATGGGTTGACTTTCGAAGTTAGAGGAGTATGAAACCCAGCATTTTATGGGGATATCATTTTGTTTTTCATGGGTCCCATGTAGCCAAGAATGTGATTTGGCTGGGATTTGTTTCAGTATGATCTGGCGGAGAAAAAAAAATCTGGTGATGGGATACAAGGGAGGTTCGGCAATGGGTTCACGGCAAGTTTAGGAGGATTTTGCAGGGTGTTTTTCAATGCGTGGATAGGGATGCTATGAAGAGCTGATTTTCCAATCGCTTGGGTATCGAACTTCCGCAGGAAAGAATGGGATTGGGAATTGATCAACAGGTGTTTTCATGTGGATCATCAAGAAAAAAAAGCGTACCGGTCAAATTTGGTTGAACCCAAGAAATAGATTCATCAATTACCATCAAATATTTATTTGAAATATCCCTGTTGGAATTCCCCTGCTAACATGGACTCCTGTTGGAATTCCAAGGGGGATTTTGAAATAGATATTTGATGATATTTGATTCTCAACACGATTCAGAAAGATCATTTGATCTCTGGTCGAGTCCGCGAGATTCACATGGCAAAAATGAATCATAAAGTCTGACCAGTCTGGGACGACCCTATCTTTGGGAAAAAAAAAAAAACATGGAAGTGTTTGCAATCCATTCCATATCTGCCATATCTCGGCTGCTTGGTATTTGAGCCACGGAAGATGAAAATCGGCTCAGATGGCTTGGAGCCAGCAAGCTACGCCAGCTGCATGCGGATCTTGGACAAAGGACCCTCGCGGCCACAGAGCTTTTTGTGGGCTGGACCTTCATCAACAAAGCCCAACAATATGATTACTATTATTATTACCATAATTTACGAGGGTATCTGGAATTGGGATTACAGCGGGAATCATCGAGTTTGTGGTTTGGGGGATTCATTCTCTCAAACACTCAATTTGGATGATAAGACTGGTTTGGTCTTCAAATTGTCTCCAAGACCCGTCTCGGTTTCTCCTCATCCCCACATCTTTAGTATCAAATTAGACCCCATCTTGTCCCCCAAGTCTTGGTTTCACCCGAAAAAATGGGGGCCTCTTTTTTATCGTCAACCGCCCAGGTGCCACCGGCAAAGAGCCGGATGTTGGGCGAAATCCACTGGCGGTGCAGCACCATTTCGTAGACCACCAGCCGCAGGCGCGTCAGATCCAAGGCGGGCAGAATCCCCAGGCGCTCCACCAACTTCTCGATCTCCGTGCCCACCGTCGTCTCGGTGGGTAGACCCAGTCGGACATATCATGTTGGATGTGGATGTTTGGTTGCGGTATCCAATAGCACATCATGTATGTATTATATATATATAATGTGTGTGTGTGTTTGTGTACTACAGTATATACATTATACATGCTTATGGTAGCGTGGGCTGGTATTTGCAAGTATGTATGTATGGATGTGTATAAATATATATATATATATATGCAATTAAACACAGTTTTCTGGGTACCCACATGGATAGAGCGAAAGACAACTCTGGATTTGGGGAAAATTCCATCGCTCCATCCACCAACTTGGACGAAGAATGTTGACGCTCCAGACGTCAACAGGGAATACATCAGCCATTAAGTGAAACCACTGTTTGACCTCAAAAAATGTGAGTCATGGTTTGTTATTTTGTTCAATGACTCAATGGTTTGTTATTTATGGTTTGTTTTTATTAAGTGAAACCACTGTTATGCATCATTTTGTTCCTTGGCCATAAAAAGTCACTCCCTCATTTTCCTGTCACCATGGTCGCTGCGCCAAGCGCAGGCACTGCATCCATGGGAAAGTGCAAGGCATGCGTAATGGGCTGTTTGGTCTCGAAGTCCTCCGGGCGCGGCGGATCAGCTTAAGCAGCTTGACCCATGTGGGGAACAATGGATGGATGCCTACTTTCAGAGCTGGGAGAAAGCACTGGGAGAAAACACAACGGTGGACTTTGCCATCACAACTACTGTCCAGGTGGGCTCAAATCCCAGATGAAACATATGGAGATGGTTCAGATCATCAATGCAGGATGGTTCCTACCCTCTGGTAAACTTTTACAAAAAACTATGGAAAATCACCATTTTTAATGGGAAAACTCACTATAAATCACCATTTTCAATAGCTATGTTAAATTACCAGAGGGTAAATCACAAGTCCACGTGTGGTCACCTAAACTGGGCCTCTAAGAAACATGGCCCCAAAAAATCACTTGACACGTCCCGCGGCCTGCTTCTCCACCACGTCTGCCGCTCGCAAGGTGAATTCCAAATCAACCCCAGTGGCGTAGTGGAAGAATACGGGACCACAACTGCCAATACCTTCACTGGGCTTTTTGGACAGTGTTGGTAACAGCGTCAAACATGCAGGATGTGGCCAAAGAAATCGGAGATCGACTACCAACACTGCCATTTCATCCACTTCAGCATGTCTAGCTTCCGCAGCAAAAATGCCCCACATAAAATCCTGGCGGAATGATCATACAAATCAACCTTTGAGTGTTCGTCATTGTTCAATCGAAAAAGGGGTTACTCAGTCAGCCCTCTGCCGCGAAGCTTCACCTTGGGATGGTCGGATTTTTTCGGCATTTCTGGTTCCTCTTGGGGATGATTTTTCAATGGTTGTTCAGCCTTTTCAACACATGCCAACCATGGGTTTATACTGGTTTATAATATATTATAACATCCCATTGTGTTTTCAATGGTTTTCCAACCATGATATGAATGCCAAACTTGGGTGATTGCGGGCCCCCGAAGAAGGTTGATCTCAGCTATGCCTGCGGCCTACGGCCTAGCACCCCTTTGGCAAAGCACGAGCGCAGTCCAAATAGCGGCCGCTGTCCTTCAGTCGAACGCCTCCAGAAGCTGAAGCAATTGCCGTGTTTGTTGAGGTAAACCCCAAAGCAAAGACCTCCTAAATTCAACATGGAAGCCACAAAGGTCAACATTTCGTCGTAAATTTCGTACTTGGTATCCCAATTTTCGGACTTCGAGGGTTGGATTTAGGTGATGTAAACCGTAGGTCTTTTTATCAAGTCTGATCATGAACCAATAACGATGATGATCATTATTATTATGCTGATGCTGATGCTGATGCTGTTGTTGCTGCTGCTGGTGGTGGCGCGGCGGCGGTATGGGAAAAAAAGTAATAGTAATTATCCCATACCAATAGTAGTAACATACCACCAATAACAATAGTAATGACCATATAGTAAGTTATAATAATAGTATGGGATAAGTAATGATTCAAAATAATAGTAACTACACCAATAACAATGACGAATGATCAGAATTATCATAAACCACAGCCAGCTTGAACATGTCGACTAAATAAAGGACTTCCAAGAGTGGGGTTTTGTCTTGGGCCTACCACCCTTCACCCCACCCTTCACCCACGACTCCACCGATCCACATTCAACCTCGTACCTAGGATTTAAAGTCAAATCAACAAAATCAACAATCAACATTCTAATATAATGATGCATCATTATACCATCATTATACCATTGTTCTTTCATATACCATTATACCATCATTATACCATCTAATATACCATCATTATACCATTGTTCTTTCATATACCATTATACCATCATTATACCATCTAATAT
>Ga0126342_10011350_pt1 | contig 15916 bp, 14 predicted proteins | sample Cyp1metagenome_FD_92528 | JGI IMG/M metagenome (GOLD analysis project Ga0126342, IMG submission 92528) | Coral microbial communities from Lord Howe Island, Old Settlement Bay, Australia - Cyphastrea 1 metagenome | ecosystem: Host-associated > Invertebrates > Cnidaria > Coral ... | reverse complement strand
TAGCCAAAGCGTACCAAGCGTACCAAGCGCACCAAGCGTACCGTACCAAGCGCACCAAGCGTACCAAGCGTAGCGTACCTATCTTATAGCTGGATATCAAGCACCTATCTTGAACTTAGATAAATCTTTAGGATGTTCCCTGACACAGGGGTCCTGTAAGCAGCAGCCCCCAAGGAGTGTTGGAAGAGATCGATTTGATGTGCAACAAATCCACTCCCGACGAGTTCGTGCGACTGGAGAGTTTGGGCGACCGCTCAGGGCTCATAGTTCGCTGGCAGCACCTGACCCACCATGGAAGATTGATGTACCAAGACATTCGAGGTCTTGTGTGACTTTTGTACATGTTAGCTACCTCCAGCTACGGGATGCTCCCACTAATGTCATCATAATCACTTTTCCCGGGATGATAATCACTATGAAACCACTAAACTCCTATGATTATAGGTCATGATCATTTAAATCACTATTTAACCATAATAAAATCCCATGAAATCCCGTTATTCCATGTTATTCCGACCTTCCCAGTAGGTTTAAACACTTTTAAAATCCCAGTAAAATCTCAGTAAAATCCCATGAAATCACCATTTTTCCCTAGAATTTTGATGATACCAGGTGCACACCCGCAGCCTCTTAGCCTCCATTGACGTGTCGCTGAGCGCCGGCGGGCTGGCCACGGTGACGACGCTGGCGGAGACGCGCTCCAACGACATGGACTTCGCCAGTGAACTGGAAAATGCAGGGCGTTCACCGTTTGCGGACTGGAAAATCACCATTTATATCTATACTTAATGGGATTATATAACCCATTTATAACAACTGGTTGGTGGTTTCAAACATGACTTTTATTTTCCATTTCATATATGGGATAATCCTTCCCATTGACGTTCAAATTTTTCAGAGGGGTTGAAACCACCAACCAGTAAATCAACAAACATCAACGAATGAAATGGGCCATGGCCCAGCTATGTAACAAATTACCAAAGGGTACAGGGGAAATGTGTGGAAAGTGGTGAGTTTTACTAGGAAACTTGAGAAAATGGTGGGTTTTACTGGGGAAGTTGGTGGAAAGTGGGGATTTGAAGATGCCAAACAAGTAGGGAGTTTGATATGGTTGAACCTGCGTTGGAATTTCTGAAATGAAGCCATATCAAACGTTGAAACGAACCACGAAACAAAGCCAACTGGTTGATCCGGAATTTCTGAAACGAAGCCATGGAGGAAAATGCCGGAAGTGAACAACAAAATGGAGATGTCTATGGAAACAAGAACGGTATTTTTACCATTAGCAAAGTTGATGTTGGAGACAGTCATTTGGATCTTTAAAGATCTTTAAACATATGGTTGGTACCCTCTGGTAATTTGTAACATAGCTATTGAAAATGGCCATAGAAATAGTGGATGTTCCCATAAAAAATGGGTGGATTGTTCCATAGCTATGTTAGTCATTACCAGAGGGTATAGCAAATGGTGAGTCATAGAATTGGATGATGGGAAAATTTACAGGAAACCCCTATATTTGATGGTAAAAACCCATGGGTTTCCGGTTAAGATTTTCCCTTAAACCAATCCATTGAGTGAGATAGTCATAGATAGTCAGATGTCATCAAAAAGATCCCTGGGAACCTCGCTGTCCAAGGTTGGAGCCGGGTGGACCAAGGCTGGGTGACATGGAAGGATCGTTGCGACTAAAAAGTGATAGGAAAACGATAAACAGAACTATGGAAAATAGCAATGATAGTAATCATAACTTATGTTTATCGTTGCTTATATAGTAACTATAGTAATATCATTGCTACCAAGTTACTATCTCAATAGTAGCTATAGTTATGTTTGTTGAGATCTTTTGAGTAATAACAGGCTACCATCACCAACATCATCATTTTTTTGGGGTTGGATGCCAAAGAATCAATCCAGTTTGGTTTATGACATTGCTTTACTAACATGATTTATGTTCTATGCAATTCATAGGGAGATGTGCTAACCATTTAAAAACATGTATGGTAACGTTCATTCCACCCGCAGCGGCAGGCGTTGGCTTGCTGCTGCGAATGGAGAGGAGTTCCAAGGATGCAAAACCTAGAGCCACAGCAGCTCGAAAGCAAGCCGTGATAGATGGGGAGAGAGAGACTAAACCAGGGGTGTTGATTAGAAGGGATCCATGATGTGTTCCTTTCCACAAACAATGTGTGTGCGTGTATTTATTTATTTATTTAGTTAGTTAGTTATTTATTTACCGGTATCTAGGTATTTATCTAGGTATTTTCAAACGCGCACATTAGGGGTGGAAATGATTGACGATTCTCCAGACAATGTTCCCATGTGCATATGGACGTTTCTCCGCTCGTTGGTGGCCTTCAAGGCAGGGTCAGTTCACCCCACTGGACGGTCCTAACTGAAACCATCTAGGGCCTGACCTTTTTCCGGGGTTTGAGCCACCAAGTAATTTGTGTGTCTCCATGTTGGAGACATGGGCTTCACCAATCAACTATTTTCCCTCTGGTTTCTGAAGATATTTTCAAACACCGGTGCGTCATTATAAAATATCACACATCATCGAAGTAAACAAACCATTTTTTCAACATGTTCCATAGCCATGACGGATCCATGGTGCTGCTATTTTTTCTGGTGTGCCATGGATCCCATCAATATACACCCCAGTCATGTTAGCACCAGCACCAGCCGGATCTTCCTATGGGATAGCTATCTTTGGAGATTTCCCGAGGTGAATCCCTCCAAGTCCTTCCTGACGCTCATCGAGCTGCCGAAGAAGGCCGCCGCCGAGAAGGCGTCCAGCTATGGCGGCCCGCCTGGAAACGGGGGTTGGAAATCGGTGATGAAAATCGGTGATGTTTTTTTGGGGGATGAAAGCCTATATAGTGGTTAATTAATACCAAAAATGTGGTTAATAGTGGTTAATAGATGTTAAGAAGTGGTTTTTTTGTGGTTAGTGAAAGCCTCTGATGATTGGTTTCTGGCGATGGGGAGAGAGATTGGTTGAAACATGATTGTATATTACTGCTGGTTGGTGGTTTGGAACATGGCTTTTATTTTCCCCACTAGTTGGGATGATGATCCAATCTGACTTTCATATTTTTCAGGGGGTGAAACCACCAACCAGGCCTACAATGAAGAATCATCAACCGTCCATGACCCTGGGAATGGTAAACATACCACCTATAAAAATGGTGAAAGTGGGGATGGTTTATGACATTTTATGACGCTGTTTGACCAACATTTATGAAAATAAACATCCAATAAATTTTGGGGTTGATACCAGTACCACATTAGCAATTGTGTGAAGCCATGAAGCCAAGAATACATAAACCATCCCCAGATGTCATCAGCATTTGTATGGGTGCTAAAAACTAGAAACCATCCCCTTAAATAGTAGGTTTATGGTATTAGCTTTGCCGCAGTATCTATGTTTAAGCCATAAAAAAGAACAACATACACAGCGCGGATCTTTCGAGAGATCATTGGACTCGGAATTTGCGAGAGACTTCGCCAAGAAACGTGGGTTTGCAAATAAGGTACCCAAAAAAAACAACAAAAAACAATAGTTTATGAGAAGGTTCATTATTTAAAGAAATGCCATTAAGAGATATTGCCCCATTTTCAGACACATCCACTTGCCAGATGCTGGTGGCATTTGAAAAGAATCCCAACAATTTGGTCCAACAATCCCTTGTCCGTGTGAAATCCTTAGCAGATAGTTTAATGCTTCACGGCTTCATTTTGATAGCAGTCAATACTAGCTAAAACATGTTTTGAAAAAATGTATATGCATGATATGCGTATGTATATATATATATACACTTCCCAGATAAACGAGATCACATGTCTCTATCACTCAGGTCACATGTCCAAGCTGTCCCCAAGCTCCTTGCACTTGCTTGAGCAGCACCTCGTTGGCACGCAGAACTTGCTTGGCGAGTAACAGCAAAAAGAATCCTTATTTTACGAGGCAAAGTAAAGGAACGTATCTTTAGATATGGAATTGTCTCCTTAATTTGCTGCTGAAAGCCAAAATTGGGTTTGTCAATGTTACTGCATTTCCCTGATTTTTCTCCAAGCAATCACAAAATTCACAACCATCCAAAGAGTTTTAGCTACATTCATTTCTGATCCCGAAAAGTGTGCGTTCAGCATGTTTCGCTGCTTGACCGCGTTTTGATTGTTAAATCCTGTTTTCGGCTGTTCAAATCCCATTCAAATTCCTTCAAATTGCCATTAAAACCACATGTCCATCCCATCAAAATCCCATTTCAATTCCAATTCAGTCTCATTGTTTTTTTTTTTTAACATAGAAAATCACAAAAATCCCATAGAAAATCCCATAAGAATCCCATTTTTATCAGCATTAGCATCCCATAAAAAGCCTCCAAAAACCCCGCCGCCGCGAGGCCCTTGAGCTCCTCCAAGGCCACCTCGGTGGCGCCGGCGGAGCTGGCGAAGCGGGTGGCGGCGCTGAGATCCATGGTCGTTCATGGTGATTTTCGTGGGATGTTAATGGTGGATTTTATAGGGGATTGATAGTGGATTTATTATAGATTTTATAGGGGATATGAATGGTTTATACCATACAATACCATTCATAGAAGTACTTAATGGGATTGATAGGGATTTGATGATGGTATTTGATGGAATTTCAATGGGATGATCAGGGATTCTCTGGGTTTGGAATGATTTAATGAGATTTTAATGGGATATATAGGATGTTAATGGGGGATTTATAGTGGATTTATAGGGCGGGATATGAATGGTTTATGCCACAGAATACCATTCATATATAGGTATTTAATGGGATTGATAGGGATTTGATTATGGTATTTGATGGAATATTAATGGGATTATATGGGTTTGCAATGATTTAATGGGATATTATAGGGATTTTAATCGGATTTTAATGGTTATTTTAATGGGTAGTTGGTGGCTTTTGATGGGAAATTTTATCAAGCATTATGCCTGAGAATGCTGAGAACCTTTGATGGCATAAATTAGTGATGGTATATAGCATCATTATCATCATTTATATGTTTGATGATATAATGCTAAGATTAATCTTCCAATTTATTTTTGATGTATTCTGATTGTATAATACCATGGCAGGGAAAGATCAATAGGGTATTATAAATGGGATATGAATGGCATTGTAAACTTCCATGATCTTCCATGCAATATTAATTGTGGATATTTCATGGTATTTGATGGAAGTGTTCAATCGGCAGATGACCTGGAGAGGACTTCACTCAGGGAGTGTCATCACTGAAGTTTCCTTTGCAGACGTTACGGGATTTCACCAGAGCCGGGGAATTCAAAGCGACATGAACCAATCATGATAGGTTCAAACCGGGAATTCAAACAACAGTCATACGCCCTTTATGACTGGGTCATCGGTTGGAATGAACAAAAATCAGGCTTTCAACCGATATGATTTTTCCCTGCAGGAGAACTAACACAGATGTGGAAAATGCCACTGGTTGTAGATGGTTTTTCCTAAGGAAACCATGTTTTTTTTCCACATCATAAACGTTTACCCACTAGATCGAAGGGTTATTGAGACTTGGGGATCCAACCAGCTGAGAATCAGCCCACATGTCGCTTAAATCCCAGTGTTTGCTTCTTGAATCCTTGTTTGCACGTTAAGCCCACCATTCATCAACAAATTGGTGGGGCTCACATCATCTTTTTGTGTGGTCCAAACCATAAACCCACCTCTTTTTGTGGGTCACCCCCAATTTTTTGCTCTTTTTGCTCAGGATCGGGCATCGCTAGCCTGCAATGTCGGCAGGACTTCCTAAAGCATTTAGCGGAGATGCTGGGCAACGCTAGTGATCGAACTGTTGCTGGAACCAACAACTGGAGGATTTTGAAGGTGGATTGTGAAGCCACAAAAATTCTGATTCAACTGGGAAAGCACGGCAAGAGTGTGGTCTTGAAGCTACAAAACGGGCGATTTTAAGTGGGACGGGTTGGGAAAGTCTTGGGGCCCCAAAAAAAACCGTGTTAAGTGGCAAAACATGGTGGGTTTAGTGGTTGAACCGCTGTTTTACGAAGTTTTTTTCCACCAAGAATGATGGGTAGTACGGCATTTTAAGCAACAAGAAGTGGGACGAATTTAACACGGAAATTGAACCTCGGGGCTTAAGGTAAAAGCGTGTTAGTCTTGTCTGACTGCGCCCCCAACTGTTGGGCAATCTTGGGCAATCTCGGGCATCCCGGAAGACCATCTAGCTGCCACTTCTCAGCTTGCGCCTCTGAGGAAGTCCTTCCCTGCACGGGCTGAAGACGCTTGGCTTGGATCGGTCTGTAGATCCGACAGGTATGACACATCGACCATGCAAATAGCAGAATTGATAATTATAGGCTATAGGATGCTATAGGTGTATTACATGTTAGATTCTAAATCCACAAGTCCAAAAATCGATAGGAGTTCAAACCCTCCAATTAAATGTCAGTTAAACACCATAGTTCCTTTTGTCACTGGTTTAGTGGGTTCCTACCAACTTTATGTATTGTCAATATACATGTCTTATGCGGATCTGCTAGCCTCCAGGGTAGATACACAACCATTTCGTGAGCCAAACCACATATGATAAGACCAAATAATATGAAACTATATTGAATTCGTCAATGATTCGTCCAACCTTTTGACAGTTCAACACCAGGCTGCAGTCAAATCGGCAAATTCATAGATGCATTTTACATCCCTAATTAGTACTCACTTCAAGTTCTGATCACTTCTTCATTAGATTCCTACCAAGATTCTATAATGTTAAGACCAATCTAGAAAATGAATCACATATTCTTCAATATATCCGTCTCTTAATACTAAAGAAAACAGCACCTTAAAGAAGTAAATATCATAACACACACACATACATATATAATCAAATATGTATAATCATATATGCATAATTACATGTATAGTATATATAGCATATATATATATATATATACATTTACATCATCACATTCCTTATTCTCCGCAGGTCCTAAAGCAGGAGCTGCAGCTGGAGACCTCCACCCTCCGTCGCCGTGCCGCCGACTCTGCGCAGCGGGCGCAGGCGCTGCAGCTGCGCCAAGCGGAGCTGGTGCAGCGGCAAGCGGCACCCTTGGCGGTTTCAACGGGTGGACGTGGCAGGGAACGGGAGAAAAAGGGCGAAAAAGGGTGGTTTTATGGCGAATTCGTTGGATTTCAAATGGAAATCATGGAATTTCATGGGATAAATTGGATTTCATGCAGAATTAAGGAAAGATGGGGAGTTACCTTGGAAAAATTGGAGTCAAACAGGAAATTAGTCAAATTAAGTTGGAAATATGAGAGTTGAAGAGAACATGAATAAGAAATAATAAGACTGGAAGGGGTGCTCTTGAAAAAATTGAAGTTGAAGGGAAAATTGTTGGTTTTTTGCTCTGACAAAAATTGTGGGTGAATAGATTTTTTGGGGGACAAGTGGGGCTGATTGGAGGCGATGGGAGGAGGGTGCTGGATAGTCATGGACAGGCACAATTCATTGTTTTTTGCATCTGTTTGGTACACTTATTCAATCCATCTTCGTGTTTGAAATTTAACGTACAATACAAACCAGTTTTTCCCCCACGTATACACCATTTTCGTCTGGGTGTTCTCGTTGATACCAAGACATTCCTCCCTTTTTTCAACATGGGCTTTGGGTTCTGTCGACGCAACAAACTGAGGCATTGGTGAAAGTTGCTTGTCTGCAGAGATGGCCTGATCCTGCATTCACTCTGTTGCTGCCTCCATCTTCTCAGTTGAAAGTCTGGGTTTTCGGTTGAGATATCAGCCGATTTCTTACTCATACTCCCATCCCCAGCGCAAGCCCCTCCACCCTTTGGCAATCAAATCTGGCAACTGACAATCTCAAGTCCATTCCCGTTGGTTGTTTCTTGTCAGGTTAGATTATCGGAAAACATCCCGCTGGGATTTTTCCATGGATTTTTTCCACTAAAGTGTGCTCATTCAGTTTTCCATCATTTAGGCCAAATTCATCCAAAAGTCTGGATGGTTACCCATTTTCCTCAAATTACTAATCGCCTTGGTAAAAGTTGCTAAATCCATCGCTTGGGTCATGTTCATCCTGGTTTATATTGGTAAAGGTTTGCCAAATTTCCCGCATTTCAATCCCAGTTAGGAAATTTACATGGAGGAAATGGTTGTAAATGTCCATTTCCTCCAATTTACCAAAAATATGTCCAATGACTCTCACCATGAAATCCTATTTTCCCATCAAAATCATTATTATATAGTTAATAATTATAGTTAATTACTGTCAATTCAATTCCATAATCTAAGATCATCTAACATATCATGCATTTAACAGTTAAACATCATATTTCACATCATTTCACATCATTTCACCATATAATTTCCATGAACCCCCAGGGTTTCCCCAAGCCACAACCCGTCACGACGCGTCACGACGCGTTACCGTGGCCCAGGCCCTGTCGGCCGCCTCCGAGGCGCGGCAGCTGGAGGAGCTCAGCGGCGCGGCGCTGCCGAAGCTCTACGCGCAGCTCTACGAGCTGCGCCGCGCCGCGGACGCCTCGGCAGCGAAAGCGGAGGGGGTGGGGTGGGATGGTGGTGGTTTCTGGATGGTTTCTTTTGGGTAAAGTGCCATGTGAACTATAAATCTATATACTGTAACTTATATCATGTTATATCATGTTATATCATGTTATATGGCTCTAGTCAAGTCTAGCAAGTTGTTTGCGTGGACCTTTAAGTTGATCCGATTTTCCAATGTTCATGCGGGATAGTGATGCGTAGGGTTTAATAAGAAAGAGCAACACTCCAAAAATTTGTTGATTTCACGTTCTGTTGTCCTTTTTTGACCGAAGGGAAAGTGCCAAGAGTGTGATGTAAGGTTCGTTTACAGTAAGTCCAGTGGATTCCAATGGTGAAATGCAATTTGATCTAAAATTCTGCAAGGTATGCGTGAAAAAAAATATTGGAAGCCACATTCTCGCCAAAATATTAGCGGTGTTTCAACGAAAAGCGTCGAATGGCACCACGCCCGTGATCGACTATCTGCAGGCATCTTACATGGATCCCCCACTTGGCCATAAGCCAAAAGCCAAGTGGAACATCACCTTCTCAACGTGTACAGGCCCATTTTTCAAGGTAAACAATACATACTATAATATCTACATATCTATATATATATACAGATTTAGATTGAGGCCAACCTTAAAGTTTTCCACAATTCCCATGTTGGGTAAATCCTTGTGTCTTGATTCCATCCCCCATGGCCTCAGGAACTGCTGCGCAGCAGCCAACAGGCCCTGGCAATTCCTGAGGTCATCCGACCGAAAAATCGGCAGCTGATGCTGGCGCAGAACTGAGACAAGACGAAGTTCGAATAGGAACGTAATGGAAGTGTCATGGACAATGATGATCATTCAATGGAAATATCATGGAAAGATGTTTTGACATATCATTGAATCTAATGGAATGTAATGTTTAGCATTTTGAAATCCCATTTGGGTAACTACAGTCAATGACCACATTTCAGGTTGTCATTCAGAGAGATATGCATGGCTTAGTTAAAATGATTCTCCAAGTTTGCCCGCAGTTTTCATTAGAATCCTAGTGGCTCTATGGCCGGCTGATGGAAATCTATCTCATGGACCAACGATCAGTCAGGTTGCCCAGTTGCTTTAAAGAACGACTATAATCATACGTATATGTGACATATACGTGTAGATGTTGATATTTGTGGATCAAAAAATGGTAACGGAATAAATCGTACTACAAGGGGCTCGGATTTACACCCAAAGATCGAAGAAAATTGCGGGATTCTACTATGCTATCAATGGATGATTGAAACCATATCCAAGCAATGCAGGACTCTACCCAGCATAGCCAGCATGTACGCCCTCTCAAAAACCTTCACATACAGGATGCAGTTCCAGTGTCAGCCTGCCGTATGTGTCTCCGAGCACCCCAACCTTGGAGGGAGAAAAACAGGGATGGCATCGGACCGCGTGATGCTGTGGTGTGGTAGAAGTTGGATGTGCGCAAAACCTTGGGGATGGTGATTGTTCCGTTTTTCCTGTAGGTGATGGACTTTGGATGACAACTGCAAACAAAACACAGTCCACAATTTCAACCTTTAAAAGTCATAAGGGCAAATAGGGTGTTCTTGATTGATTTCGATGGTTTTGGCTGTGAAATTTACATCTTGCACTAAGAGATTTGATTTACTCGAATACATTTGCAGAAGGTTTGGCGGTTCAACCAACCACGGCCCTAGCAGTCCTCAGCAAACATGGACTTTGACATCCCCCGGGTCAAAGGTCAGCCAGGCTTAGTTGGCACCAGGTTTAAGGCTCAAGAGGTTTCCAGGATGTTTGGTTTCGACCCACAGGTGTTTCCATCATCTCCACATGTTCCATATCACCACCTGCCTTTATCGCCATGGCGTGGCAGACCTGGCGGGCGTGTGGAAAGGGAGGGCAGCTGTGTGTTGGATCAGCTCAGTTCCAGATTGGTGGCAGAGAGGTTGGCCCAGGGATCGCGTTGGAAGTATGGCAGAGGCAGAATTGCTGTCACAGCTGGCAGTGGTTTTGAAGCCACGAACGCCGATCAAAGAGTTGTTTCGGAGTTTTCCGGCGCCAAAGGGCTGGGGCGGGAATTACTTGGAACCAGATCTTGCGGCATATGGAGTGCTGAAGAATGCAGCGCTTTTCGTGGAGTATGATGGGTACTGGAGGCATGGAGAAGCGGCTGGGATTGCGAAAGACCACCAGAAAAATGCTGCATTGCTGGTATATGCTCCAGCAGGCTCACGCATAGTGCGCATTCGGCACGCGAGAAGCAGACCCAAAGAATCCGACGACAAAAACGTGATTTGGATCGATGTGACTACGTGGCGTCTAGGGGACCAAGAGTCACTTTGGAAGGTCCTGAGATACATTTTGTAACGGCTGCTAGCAGAACCGAATATTTCTCTGTTGCCGAAGGCGGAAAAACGCCTCCAACAGCAAGTGTCCAAGGCAAGCATGAAGGTCGTACCGCGAGTCAAAGAATTTTGTAGCAAAGCGGCCTTACTGGCTGGTCGAAACACGCCTGAAGAAATGTCAGTTTTCTTGGGCTCCGAAGGGTTCAACCCTGCCAGCATCAAGCTGGTTGAGCAGAAGTTGTGCCGGAAACGCATTTCTATTGAAAGACAGTTGCAACCACTAATAGTTTGGCTTTTGAGCCTTGGGTTGACGACCGTTGAAGCTGCAAAAGTCCTGGCTTACTATCCGCCAATTCTGGACTGCAGTGTTGCCAAGAATTTGAAACCTACTTTCCAGTGGTTTTTGGAGACCGGACTTTCTGAGCACGAACTTGCAAGGGCCATTGTGGCTCGTCCTCCGATTCTTACCTACAGCATTGAGCATAATTTGAAGCCAACGGTGCAATTCTTTCTGAGCTTGGGTTTGGCAAGGAATGAGGTTGCAAAAACAATTGCCAAATTTCCTCAAATAGTAGGTCTCAGCATTCAGCAGAATTTGAGACCCAAAATAAGTTGGTTCTCCAGCCTTGGGCTTCAAAAGGCTCAAATTGCTAGAATGATACTTGTTTACCCTCGAATAATTGGATTCAGCATGGATCAGAATTTGAAACCAACTGCTCAGTGGTTCCTGGACTTTGGGCTGAGCAAAGATCAACTTGCGAAGTGTGTTTCAGGCTTTCCACAGATCCTCGGACAGAATGTTGAAAGAAGCTTCAGGCAGAAGGTTGAACTCTTGCAGGCGCATTTCCCAACACGAGCTGTTATTGAGATGATTGCAAGATGCCCCCGCATCTTGTCTTATAGCCAGGGCAGGCTAAAGAAACGTTTGGAAGTACTTGCAAGATTGGCTCAGAAAGAAAAATTGGTTAGCGCACTGGTTCTGCGAGACGACCTGTTTCAGCGGAGATATGGACAAAAGAGACAACAGCACTGGTGCCCAACACATTTCTGTGATAATATATGAACATGTTGGTGAACATTGTGGGTGGTTGAAGTTCATTGGTTGAATGTGCAGCCACAAGTGGAGGTATTTGATCTGGCGCTTAAAAAGAAAGGGACTCTCCAATTAATCCCCGCATTTTAAGCTGATCATTCAGAGAGATATGAACGGCTTACTTAGTTGCAAGAACTGCTTGCACTTATCAAGAGAATCCTGGTGATCTAGTGACCAGCTGATGTCACTCGTCTGTACGGACCAATAACCAATGAGGTCGCACGGGTACTAAAGAACCACTAGCTGTGCTACTAGCTAAATGAATTTCGTTGGATCGATGAATCAAAAGAAACACTTCTGAATGGAGCACTCCAAGGGGCGAGTTTCACACCCAACGATCCAAGGCAATTGTTTCGATTGTTTGATCTACTATGCGACTACCAATGTACGATCGAAACCATACCTAAGGAATGCGGGACTTGTTGATACGTTCTCTCCATTGACACCAGCAGGTACGCTGTCTCAAGACAATACGTTTGCATGTGGACGTAGGAGCTAGTTTCCTGTAGGCTTTAAATCGGCAATCAGAAAAACGTAGAAGTCCGGATTCTACAGTGCGGCGTTGCGATGCGTTGCGATGGTTTTGCGATTTCACTTGTGCGAGATGAGAGAGCGAAGGTACTGATGATTTAGGAGAACCCCTTGCAAAATGATTGGTGGTTCAAGGGCATTCAAAAGGTTCAACCAACCAAGCCCCACTCAGTCCGCAGCAACATGGACTTTGACATCCCATCGGTCAAGGGGGTAGGATTGTTTGAGGCAATTTCTAGCTCTAAGGATCCGGGCCTTGGTTAGCACCAGCTTCAACAGGTCTCTAGGATCTCCAGGTGTTTTTTCTTTCCCTGAGCTACCAGCGTCGAGGCACGTCAAATCACTTTTTACATCTTCTCCACAAGGCGGTGCCCATAGTAATAGATGGCTTATAAATGGTTATAACTAGGGTTTATACTGTAGGTACGGTACAATCATAGCGCATGGGGTTTATAAACCAACAAAGATCACGCCGTTCTTATCGCTATGTCAGAACGTTCACAGAAGGTGCTTTGGAGACTTGACAGCCACGGACACTGATCTGGCGGAGTTTTGTTTCGCAGTTCTGAAGCACCAGAAGGATGGGGTGGACCTTACTTTGGATTCAGATCTTGCAGTGTGGGCTTTGCAAAAACATGCGCCGCTTTTCGCAGAGCACGATGAGGAACGCCAACCCCAAAGTACTGAATCCTGGATGATCATTCACCAGCCTGACACAGCGTCACCAACATTAACCGCCCCAGCGGGTTATTCATCCGGGCTTAACATTCTTGGAAGATGAAGCAGCTGGGTTTCACTTGCAACGCTGGGAAAATAGGTTAGCTTCCTGCTTGCTGGGGCTTATGGATTTCCCCAGCTAGCCTTGTTTGATTGCCTAAATGTACTATTAAGTTGCTTGATAAATCCCATTCTAAACCATAATCACTACTTGGCCACTAGTTATGTCAGCTATAAACCATATAATCACTAGTTGTGTCAGTTACATACCATTATTCACCATCAAATATCGAGCGATTAACACCCTTATTAACCGATTAACCTATGATTACCCCATAGCTTATCGACAAGCCCATTGCCACCCCCCCGACGCCCAGGAAGAGCTTGGATCAGTTGACCAAGGAGAACCAGGCGCAAAAACTGGTCCAGAAGGAGCCGGTGGGTCAACCTTTGGCAGTGGCTTACAGTGATCGGCAGTTGAAGTACTGTGTCATATTTGAATACCTTAGGATGCCTGTGATATTTGTTGTCATACATGTGGGTACATATAAATACATACAGTATATAATATTTATATATATAGACAACATTATTTAACAACAATTGTATGTATAACATAATGTGAGTATATCTATGTGTATATATATATATACGTGTGCCTGTGTGTGCGATTATGTGTGTGTGCATATATTGCTATATGCCAACCAGTTGATTTTTTCAGGGCATCTAAGATAGGCCAGGATAGATAGACAGAAGATATGGAGTGATCATGACGAGGATACCAGCAGAAAATATATAACAATGTTTAACAGTTTAACATCAGGATATCATTTTTGAAAAAATGCGTGGTTCACATATACACATTATGTATGTAATTATATGTTAATGCGTTAAAGATGAAGGCAATTATTTCACAAATGCACATGTGGTTGTCGGAATCGGGTGGTTTGGCCTTTGGCCAAATGGCAACCAGAGGGAGGAATTTGTTGTCGCCTGATTGGATCACACTTGGCTCCATCGGTGCCATGTTCACGACATTGCTTACTATTCGATGAATGGGGATCATCAATAATCCATTACTAGGGGTTCATATGCCCACTATAACCATGCCAATTATAAGACGGATGACAATATCACTATGTAACTTGACCACGTCACGTGCATTCTTGACACAAAGCGGTTCCCGTAGTTATAAGCTAGTTTCTAAACCAACCTATCCATGGCTATTAATATAGTTATAGGATATTATAACCACCATAAAGTCCTATTTAGAATCATACACCCCCGTCGGCTTATTCAAAAAGCAACATCGCGAGCACCACCTCCCAGGAGGTGAAGAAGGGCAAAGGCAAAGGCGGTGGCACCGTGGGATCCCCGTGATCCCCGTTACGGCAGCGTTCAGTTGGCGCAAATAACTCCAATATCTATGGTTTATGATACGTAATAGCTGTATAACTATAGTTGATGGGGGTTATAAAGCAACTTATAACTCAGGGGGTCTCACATTGCGTTTGATTTTGCTGTAGCACAATCAGCTGCTCTGTTTGGTTCAACACACATGGCAAGTTAAAGTTTGCTGCTTTCCAGATCAATAGTTTTCAGCCACCAAACAACCGGTTCAGTTTCCTAAGCCATCTCCAAAGTGCCAATGGTAGTTTCACATTACGTTCTGATTGTTTGGTTTTGTTCAATAACTAGCAGACCTCGGCCATTCGATGGTTCTTCGAGGCAAATCCATGGGGCATTGCATCATACCATCATATCCTTGGCAGGTAAAGGCAAAGGCAAAGGCAAGTCCAAGCGACCCACTGGCAACTCGGCATTGGAGCAGAGATGGTGGCCTACTTGGTGGTTCACCATGCTTCACCACTGGGTGAGCTGTATTTGATGTATACAACCTATACCAAATGGGGATATTCCACATGTAGCTGGGGTTAGAATAGCTTTAATATGCAGTCAGTAAGTGGGTCTTAAAACCCATATGAGCTCATTTGGTAACTCGGATGCACCCCCGGATAGGCGCACTGGTGATAACAACAAGGTAATCATGGCTGGTTGAAAGATTCTCATGAGGATATAAAAGGGTGAAACTAAGAAACAAAAAGATGTACTGTTTTTGACCTATCTTTTGGAGAGACGTCATGGGACATCATCATGGCAAAGATGGATCATCCCATGAAGCAGAGAACCCCAAGGTCCCCACCTTCCACGTACCAGAGCCGGATGCCTCAGCGGATGGAAGTTCCATGGGATTTCAGCAGAAACACGGGGCAAACGATAGGGGATTAAAGTCCCAAACAAAATGTTGTGCTATACATCAAGAATGGGTTATTCATGGGGGATAACTGCTGGGAATACGGTTGATGATGGCGATTTGAGCCCCTGATTAATAGGGATGCTATCGAGATATTGATTTAACTTAGCAAAAAGTATGGGGTTTTGAAATTAATCTCCCATTTAATTGGGATACAATGAAGATTTAACTAACAACTAAAATGCATCAGATTGGGTTATTAATCATAATACATTTTTCCCCACCTGCCAGGTGAGGGTTGTTAGATTTTATGTCAGTTGCCTCCTCGTCCTCCTTCTCCTCCTCCTCCTCCTCCTTCTCCTCGTCCTCCTCCTCTCCTCCTCCTCCTCGTCCTCC
>Ga0126342_10011349_pt1 | contig 15917 bp, 17 predicted proteins | sample Cyp1metagenome_FD_92528 | JGI IMG/M metagenome (GOLD analysis project Ga0126342, IMG submission 92528) | Coral microbial communities from Lord Howe Island, Old Settlement Bay, Australia - Cyphastrea 1 metagenome | ecosystem: Host-associated > Invertebrates > Cnidaria > Coral ... | reverse complement strand
CACACAAACTCACCCACCATCACCGCTCCATCACTCTTATACTTCCTCTTCCCTTCTTGCTTTTCTATGCTCAGTCTAAGTCTAAAGAAGTTGGTAACATGTGGGGTTATCCGGTCCTTTAATCACCAGGTAAACACCATAGGTTTTCAGCTTTTTTCCCACAACCAGAAGCTCCCGGGTTGACCTCCCAGTGACGACCTCCTCAGCCAAGGGGCGGTGTAGATCAATTCGTACTCCCGAGTGATGGCTTCTGTGCAATCCACCAGGCTCTCTGCTGGAGCTTCTTGCCTCGGGAAATCTGGGTGTGGGATGACATGGATGGTGGAATGGATGGTCTCGGGCCGGATAGCATGGAATGGTGGATAAATGATGGATAAATGATGGATAAATGAATCATAAAGCTAGAAATGATGGATCAATGGATGATGACATGGATCAAACATGGATGACAAATGGATGGTGGATGACAGATGCCATGTGTTTTCTGCCCACTTTCCAAGTGGAAACTGGTCCGATCTCCCAGATCCTCCTTGGTCCCGCACACGGCCAGGTCCTGCATCATCATCATCATCATCATCCACTGCAACCATCAACATGAAGTCCAAATTGGAAGTCTATGATTTTCAACCAAGAAAACATATATATATATATATCATCTATTTTCACCGTTACATCACAGCAACATCCCTGGATTTTCCAGCAAAATCCTGCCTTCTTTGCCAGCTCTTTGGCTCGCTCCAGACGTTGGCTTTGCACCAACTGCAGGTCCCGCTTGGCAAATTGGTTGGCGCAGATCAGGCAGACGCACCTCGGTCGGAAGACGAGCGTCTGTACGAGCCAAGGCCCGGAACTTGAAGGGGGACTTTTCTCATGAAAAGGCACCTCTTGGCAAACATATGGTAAGATATGGCAACATCAACAATGGGTAAATGATGGATAAATGATGGATAAATCCATATGGGTAATCTTCCATTTGTTATTTATGTCATTTTCATGACACGAGGATATCTCCTCCGCCTTGGGCCGCCGAGGGGCCAAACGGCAAAGCAAGGGATGCTCAGCAGAAAGTAAAAGCCGGCCAGGTACATCTGCACCGCTGCACCGCCAATCGGCGCCATGCCATGTGCCATGCCATGTGACACAGAAATGTGTGGCACACCTTGACTTAAAACTCCATTGGAAAGTCACTGCTGTAAACCATTGGAAATGTTTGGAAAGTCACATTTCTGTTTTAAGGGGGGAAATGATCATAACCATTGGACATTTGCCCAGCAGTTTTCATGGAGATCCCACAGAAGATTACAGCACTGGCACAATCTGGCACAGGCCTCGGGCAACTGTGCAAAGCGCAGATGGTACAGGATGTACATCGATACCAGCTGTAGCACTGTGAGGGGTCCGTAGATCATGTTCACGAAGGATTGTGCTTGCTTCAATCGCCTGGCAGTCCGGCGCCCATTTTTTGTTTGAACACCGAGTCATGAAATTGACCATGAAAACAACTTTGAACATGACATCACACGGAAATAACTATAGATAATGTTGAGAATATATCTTGATCATCTTCATCAGACATGAAAGTTTGAAGTGTGTGTTTTAAATGTGTTTTTTGAAGATAGCCATCAGGCCATCATCCAGATTTTCGTCCAGTTTTCGTCCCACCTGGTCTCAAAAACGCTGAACAACGAACAGAGCACAATGGGAATACTGACGGAACATCCCAACCTCAGTCTTCATCGATCTGACACGTGGCATGTGTTTTTTCTAGTGGCAAATGTGCCTCAAAATCCGCAAATTCATGGCCACAAAAAAAATGTGAAAATGAGGTTTAAGACATGTTTAAACCATGAGATAACCGTGCGTACCCCCCATTTTGATTGAGACAGGCCCAACTTGATCTACCTCAAAGTTGCATGTTTCCGATCCCAAAAATGAGTGCTATCCCAGTTGTGCCATATCCAAATCATAAAACACCCAGGCAAAAAACACACAAAAATCATTGATCAATATACAGAAATCACCTATTATCCATCATTATCATTCTCATTATCCATCATTATCATCATCCATCCATAAAAACACCATAGAACCACCATAAAACCATTATCCATCCATAAAACCACCATTAAACCACCAGTTTTTTGGTCCAAAAAATTTGAGCGTCGCACCCCACCAGTGCGATGGGATTCACCATAATCAACTCTTTCAGCAGCAGAGGCTGCGGGTCCTCAATGACAGAAACCTCGCCAGCCTGGACTGGAAGTGAGTGCTGAAGCACTGGGATGTTGAAACGAAAAATTGCTACTTCAATCTAATATGGCATCCCAGTGCTTCAGGATAAGTGCCTTATTGTATAAGTGCCTTCGGGATCAGGATACTACAGCTTATATATATATATATACATATACAAATTATAATAAGGCACTGATACAATATAAAGTTAATATATAAATGATATATGATTTATTCCTCCAACCGACAAAAAAAACTCATGGAAGATGCTGGGAACATGTTGCTTTTCAGCATTGCCCACCTCAACTTGTCGCGACTTTCGTTGATCCAGGACGATGTGCTCGTCCGCAACCTGCCAGGGAAATTGAGGAGTTCCTCAGCCGAAGTATCTCAGTTGCACTTGGTCAAGGGGAAAACCCATTACAAAATATGGGGAGTTCCTAACATAGGTTTTGTACCATTATAAATCATCCATTTTCATTGGATTGTCCATGATAAACCATCCATTTTGGGGTACCTCCATTTAAGGAAACCCCCAAAAAATCGGTTATAATTGGCTATGGGAAGGTCATGGAAAGTCAACATCATGGCTCATGGACTGGATCCTTTTGGCCGCCTGCATGGTGAAGAGAAACCACACCAGTGCTGCTGGTAGCAAGGTATGGCACAGCCTCAGCCATAGCTGCGTATCGAGTTGGACATCTCGCTAGATATGATCTGGAGATGGTGATATGGTTACTATATGTTACTATCTATTTATGCTTTACACATTTGTCCCATTGCCTTGCAAAGACCCTGCATCCAATGATCCAAATGTATCTTGGAATCATACAGTGAAAATGGTCCCCCACCACTGAAATATGTGATGTTGGGTTCCTATTGGCTTGCACCAAGCGACAGAAAGAAGAAGAAGGGGTGCACGATCTGAATCCTGTCATCAACTGCCATCTACTTCCAGCTGTTTCTTCACAGATTTTCACCGACAAGACATGCTGGGGGCCACATGAAAAGCAACTGCACACAGTCCAACCACCACAACAAGATCCACAGTGGCAGGATGAAGAAACATGGCCTCGAATCTTGATCCAAACATGGCAGAAGAATGAAGAAAATCAGCACGTGCAACCCATTGCAACCCTATAAAATGGAGGTGTTCATGAGAAAATCAACAGTGAAAATGGAGATTGCACCATCAAGATTTCAACATTAGGTGATGTAACCAAAAAAATATGATGAACCCTATTATATAAATGTCATGATATCTCACAGTCGGTGACACGTTACGCCAAGCCCACCAAGGACACATTTCTGAGCCCCCGACTTCAACAAGAATTGCCGAAAGAGCCTCAAATCCATTGTTTCGGCAGACGCGAAGAGATCACTTATCCTTCAACTTTGAGAGATTGGGAATCTAAGGGGTACCAGCCCAAACTAGTTTCGAAGTTTGGGGCTTGTCCAAAATTGGGTACAGCCCCCCAAAATGCCAGGTCATTTCCTTCAATCGTTGATAATTATTCTCTTTTGTTGATAGAACATGGATATCAATTATCTGAAAATGATGGATACACCCCACATGTTCATGTCATAGTTTTTCACAACTTCTTCCCATCAAAATCGCCCAACATTCAGTTCTTAAATCCCCAATTTACCAGAATTTTCCCCATTGAAATGCCATAAATTGGGTGTAACCACCGCCATTTTTGGAGAAATCCTCAGCAGATGGGAACTTTGGCCGAGAAATTCTCAGCTCCAAACTGTTGTCGTGGCCGCTCTTCGTGCGGCTGCATCATAAGGATGGGCACCATAGTGACCCTCAGATCTCGAACAATTCAGTAATAATATGGCGAATGGTTCACATCATATATGATGGTAATATGATTCTAATATCATATTAATTATATTCGATGATTTGATGTACATGAATGAGACATTTCCTGGCTTTCATAACTCCTGGATGTTCCGCTGGAGCAGTTCAGGTGTGGATGTCGGATGTCGCTGAGGCATCGAACCAGCCAAACATCAGAGCGCAAACCTGGAGCTGTCAGAAGTTCAGACATCTTCCGATCATTTTACAATTTTTGCCAGCAACTATCAGATAACTATCATATGTTCTTCAATGCTCATATGTGGGATGAACAACATCTATCAAAAATGGTGCATTTCATATGGATTCATATGGCATATCCATATAGATTTTGACTAAGCTTAGTGGAAAACCATCCCAAAACATCCCAAAAACATCGCATTTTACCCAGCTCTGACCCACTTCAACTTCAAGGCACCGCCCAACGTGTCAGAATTTGAGGCTCTTCATCTTCCATGGCAACGCAGGCCTCAGGATGCCCCTCTAAACAGTCCCAAAAAACAATGGACAGATCCACCATGCTATGGGTAAATCCACTATTTCGACTGGGCCATGGTTTCAATAGTTTTTTGTATGTTTACCAGGTTATGTAAATAAAAATCTCAGCCATGATTTGACAATATTGATATGTCATCAATAGTTAATACCCGAGATATCTCATGTGATCTCATGTCGTTTCGAAATTCGTAGCAAGGATTTTTTGTTGATAAGTAAGACCTGGGATTTGTTATGAAAAATGTCAGTTATCATTTATCATTTATCACCTTCAGCGACCTTTGACATGTCATGTCTAGGGGCCCCACAAATCGAGGGCCTGGTGGGCTTTGTCCTGGAGGAATTGGTCCCATATCGTGGTGTTTTTGCTTGTCGTCACTATCAAAATGAGCATATTATTGGGTGTGGATTTTGGTGAACTCATAATTTTTTAAAGACACTTCCAAATGATGGGAAGCAAAATAGAACTAAAATCCAAGTGATTTTATGGGAGAGTTGGTTAAAAAAAGTACAATTTCAGATATTTCAGCCACAAATTTCATGTCATGACTGCTATGTCCATGATAAAATCATCATGAAAAATCGCCCTGTCCTTCCACGGTCTCCCCATCAGCATCTTTGGCCTTGATCCCGATGGAACAATCCCATGGAAAATCTGCAAAATCGCCAAGCATCCTTTTTTCAACATAAAACACCCATAAATAAAGTCTGACATCCAGTTTTTTTTCCAGTTTATTCAATCATTCAATCATGTCAATCTGCAAAATCCGACACAAAATGCATCATATCAGTTGCATCACCAGGGTTTTCCTTCAGTCTTTCAGCATCTGAGGTTTTCATCTACCAATTTCCTGTGTCCCCAGCACCAACTGTGGCAGGTGGTGCGACTGGCGCGGGTCCTGGGGACCACTGATTTTTGATCCACCGATTTTTGGGATATTTTCTATAGGAATAGTTAGTTCATAGATGTTCATCGCATATCAATATGATATCAATAATGATGTATGAATGATCTATATTTTTGACTACTCCAATTTTGACCGAAACGAATTGAAGAGCCGGAGCAAACACAGAAACACAGGCTGCCTTTACGGCAAATTCTGGGGAATGGGAATCTCCAGTGAACTATCAGATCTGAATGAGATCTGAAAGTCTGATTATGTCTGATTCACTTAAAAATCACAGAAATGTGATTTCTGAAAGTGTGAACTTTTTTTACATCAACTTTCAACCATCATCATCATCTGACAGACTCATCATTTCTCACAGACATCGATTTCCAACTCAGCTCTGTCCTTGTGCAGCTTCGCCTCAACGGATCGATTCTATGACTGTCTGACATGGCATGGCTGGTGCATCGCCAGCAGATTTCTGAGATCGCAACTTAGGGGTGGATCCTCGGTGATTTCGCACAGGGCACAGGTGTGGCAATTCATAGATGGAGATATAGATCCTATATATTTCATTGGATTGGTTTAAGGGAAATTTTCACAGGAAACCATGGTTTTTACAATTAAATATGGGGGTTTCCTGTAAATTGTCCCGTAAACCCATCTAATGAATATTAAAAAATAGGACATGAATGTTGTCTTATTTTATGTTTAAGCGATTACCATATGATTTTCCATGATTCTGAGGTTTTCCACTACCATGTTTCATTACCAGGATAGGGGATATATGAGCCTCCAAACAGTCACAACCAGCTTACAACTCAACTTTGACGAAGCGAGATATGCTGTTTGTAGCTCCAGTCATAATGGGATAGATATGAATACACAATGATTCGGATATTGGGATGCTCATTTCCATCGATTTTTCCCAATGAATTTTCCCATTTCCATGGGATTCCATGGCTTTTCCCATAGTTTCTGTGGCTTTTCCCATGGCTTTTCCCATGAACTACGAGGGCTTCTTGCAGATCTTCCCTTCAATGGATGCAGCCCAGCCTCACGGGCTCCAAACATACCTCGGACACTGGGGACATGTCTGGGATGTTGAAACAACCATGAGAAATAACAAGAATTAATATTATGAATATCTAAAATATTATAAAATTAAACATATGTTTTCAAAAACTGACCTTCTCCAGCTTCAATTTGAGGGTTTTTTTCCAGGTAAACCCGATGAATTTTGCCAATGTCCATGCCTGCGTGTTTTCAGCTGGAAACGTTTGGAACTTTCCAGCTGCCGTCAGATTTCTCCGAGTGACTGCCTTCAAAGTCACTGGGGTGAACTTCTCGGAACTCTGAGGGCATCCAAAGTGTGACCTGCAACCGATCCAAAGGCGTTAAAGGCGTTGACGGTGATAGTGCTTCGAGCAAAGTCCCTATAAGCAATCTAACCATACCAACATATATATATATATACTATATATACCAATGATTTTAATCAGTTTCTTGGTGGTTTTGGAATCTTTTGGATGAACATCCCCAAAAAACATGATTCGGATGTTCTCGCCTGGTCTTTGGAAACGAGCTGCTGTTGCATCAAACCAACATCTCCGAAGACGTCGTTCACCGCGACGATCATCGAACCAACCATGACCTCTTGTTGACACAACGAGAGTGGCATGGGGATTCTCTGCCCTTTAGGCCTGCTGATCTTCTCATTTATGACTAGAGTGTACTATACTGATAAGAATCTGCAATTGCCACAAGGTATGAAATTTCAACTTGTCTACAGTTATGGCTATTTATTAGTTATAACTGGTTATAAATGGGATTATACATTCTATAAATGGGGTTATAAGTACTTAATAAAACTGGTAAAGGGCCATAACTCTAACAACTGTCAATTTGTCACTACCATTTCTACATGATTGGTGTCATTTGATAGCTGGTTTTGTTGATGAATCTGAAAAGCGCGCCTGCGGCTTGCGCGGAGCAGAGCCTGAGCCACACTTGAGGACTATGGATCTGGACTGAGACAGGGAATCAAACGAATTAACAGTGGATAATACTATATCAGTATATATTGGGATATATATTGGGATACTATACTATATATCAGTTATATATACATATAATCCCAATATAATTCCTGGGATACTATACCAGTGGATATTGGGATAATACTGAGATATACTTCTAATTTAACAGAAATATACTGAGATCATTTCTATAAATTCTGTCCAGTGGATATACTTTAAAGGATGCTGGGATAATGGGATACCACTGGATATTTGATCTCTGAGATGTTGGATCTCCTCATCTCACCATCTCACCATGCCCTGCCGCCCGCCTTGGGGACTGTCTGTATCATCCCCTAGGGCCTCTTCCACAATCTCCTGGCAGCTGCGACGTCCATGTGTACACAGCACTCCAACATCTGTTCCCTTTTTTCTATGTGCAATAATTATATAGAATAGAAACAAGATTATCATGTAAAAATACCATGAAAAAAGAAGTATTATACCAAGATTTATTCTTAAGGTATATTGGTGTTTTATAAAAAAGAATATCATGTCAAAATAAAACAAGAAACCTTAAGATCATCATCTGGTATCATCTGATAACGACCATGAACTGCCATGAACTGCCATCGTTCCATCGAACTGAACACCGGCAGATCACACCACTTTTCTCCTCTGGAGATGGTTCCAAGGCTTTGGCGTTCCAGCGGTGTAGCGCTGAATTTCGCCGGATGTCCTGGGGTCGAAATGGTGAAATCTGCGAAGTCATCGCCGAAGTCATCACCATTTTGGATGGTGAAATCTGGGAAATGTTGAAAATCATTCCATGAAAAATCATCCCATTTACTATGGAATATGGGATATTATGGGATCCAATTAATGATTAAATTATTATGGGATCATTTAATATGTTAGTATCATCCATGGCTGCAGATGATTAAAATGGAATTTGGATTTAAATTGAGATACTAATCATCCAATTTCCATTTAATCATCTGATCATGTGATCATGATTAGTATCCCAATTTGTCCAATTATGATCGCATTATCCTCCTATCATGCCAGTTGTTTGTAACCACGCCCTTGCTCACACCTCCACCACGAGGCATTCCAGGCCGTCTGTACCTCAGGACATGCTTCAACATCCCATGTTCTTTCTCTGTCTTGGATCAGTTTTCGGATGGTTTTTTTCTGAATTTTCTATATAGGTTTTCTATGTTTCCATAGGTTTTCTATGGTTTTTACAAGATTTCTATAGGTTTTCAACAGGTTTTCTGACATTGGACATCCGCCCATCACCCAGGTCTCATCGCAGATGACCACCTCGATGGCCAAGTGGCTGGGTCGAAATCCCAAGCCGAAAAGACTTCCGTCATCTTTGGAGACTTCCACCTGTACAAAACGATACCAATCATACCATTTCTGGCAATGTGGAGAAGGAATTGCTGAGTGAAGCCAGAATCTATTGTCACGTCATACATAAAGCAGAATTTCCACATAGAAATTGTGGAGACTCAACGTTCTCAGCAATTGCATAGTAGACTCGGAACTATATCAAGATTCAAAAGCTTGGTTCCGGGGGTAGCACGGCCATTGTGCGCACAACCCCTTTACTTGCTTTTTTTATTGGTATGAAAACCGGTTCATCAAAACATGTCAAGTCCAACACAGCAAAAGTCTCACGCTGCATCACGGTGATGCCGGCCTTCACATATCGCTTCTCCGGCGCATTCTCAGGGTGTTCCATCCTTGGATTTGCTGATGCGAAAAAAATGTGAAAAATGATGAAAACCATATTTCAATTTCCAGTAGAATCTTCTCCATTTACCAATGTTATAGTTTTTCATATAGTTTTTTCCAGTTGGACTAACCGGATGGATTCAACTTGATTCCAGCAATCAGCTCCAAGCATCTGGTAGCTGTTGCGCTGATACATGGCTGCTGCAGTTACAGCACAAGATCCACAAATCAACAGCTCCACGGTGCCCAAATAAAGGACCTCATGCTGGCTGATGCTGGCTGATGCTGGGCAGCTGGGCAGCTGATGCTGGGTGTTTTTGGTAGGAAACATGGCTCATTAATGGGAATATCATGTAATATCTCTAGTAATATCCCCACTGTATTCCAAATAAAATGATGTTATTCTCTTGGTCAGGGTGTTTAATGCAGGTTTCCGGGCCAAAGTTTCTGGGTTTTCTTAGCTTCGAACCAGTGGCGAGTCCTCCTTGAAGCGAAGCCACTCGTATTCTTCGTCCACGGTGCCGAACTGTGTCCGTCGGTATGTGGGGATAGAGTGGGGATGCCGGGTCTAGCACCAACAAAAAAGGGTGATTTTTGGACTGAGAAATTGGGGATGAAACCAAGCATGTAGCAGGGAGATAGGATTGGATCAAATCTGACCCAGAACATTGGCAACGTTTGGTCTCAAACTATCCAGCGCCGCCGAGTTTATATGAGTTCGATCCATACTCAAATGGGATATTCAAAGTACAAGCAGTTGCATTGCTCCTCTACCGGAAGTCCAAAATTTGCTCTGAAAAATGCCATAAACCGCCCTCCAAGAGGAAATGCTTTGGGAAAGCCAGCAGATTCAGCATCTTCCAAGTCTGTTCCCAAGATTTCGCTTCAGCTACTTATCCTTTAAGATACCCCGGATCTCAGTCTCCCACCGCCATCTTGTCCATCTCTTCTTCAGTGAATCCCTGCGTGCGAACCAAGCCTCAGGTTGGACTGGTTGGAGTGGCTTCGATGGGTTCCCCATTTTTGGATAAAATTGGGATCTTCCATAAAAAAACAATGGATGGAGAAACAGTTGGTGATTTCAAGCCAAACATATTCGACAACTTGGACTACAATCACAGAGTTGTACTAGTAGCAAAGTGTTGAGATTTGCCAAACCCACATATTTGCCCCATGACCTATTTGCCCTCAATCTCACCTGGAATGGGGCGTACCATCCTTTTGAGTGCAAAAACTCCATGAATCAACTTCCGAACTGCTCAAAGCTCTTAATCAAATTATGGGCCGGGATGATGGAGTTGGTGATCAAATTCGGAGAAACTCTGAACAGCTCTTGCTCCGAATACCAAGGGCATCCAAGGGCCAAGCAAAGCACCGTGACGCCAATCATACCTCTGCACACCGGGAAACTGGAAGACTGGGAGCCAGGCACTGTCACTGAGGCGACAACAGGCTAAAGAGATCTTCATTAGCACCTGAAAAAGGCCAACAAACGACTCTTCTGAGGGACCATTTCATCTCTGAAGGTTTCATAGTTGTTGAATTTATCACGAAAACAAAACAAGAAAGATATGGATCTCGTCACCAAGAAAACAAATTTCGGTGGCACACTCCCCTGAGTCTTCCACATTCCCAAGCATGACGTTCACGTTTTGACTCTTGTCCTCCACTTCCGCGGTGTCATCCTCTTCCTGTCCCAAGTTACGATATCTGCTCCGCTTGAAGCAGCGGCAAGACTGTATCACCTCGGCCATTGACGTTTGATGAGCCATTCACACCAAATGATACGGGGTGTATATCAGCAGAAAATGCAATTCATCTTGCTAAAAATACAGTATGTATATACTGTATACATATATAAATATTGTACATGTACATATGTTATATAAAAAATGGTACAATCTATTGTGGTTTTCCCAAAAACGCTGAAAACCAATGGGTTTGCCCAAAATTGGGGATTTACCCCAGCTTTTCTGTCTCTTCTCAGGGCCATCAACGAAGCATCAACCAAGCATGAGGTTGGTACACTATTTTAGACTGCGCAACAATTTGTTTAACAAAATGGGAAAAAAAAAAACGATCGTTCGCATGAACACCAATCAAACAAATCCTAAATCCAAACCCAATGACTTTGCTCAGCTCGATTGAGCTTGGGTTTCCCCACTGCATGGAAACATGGGATCTGCCGCAAGTGCAACGCAGCCACATGTTTCAGTCGCCTGGGTCACATGCGAAGTTGCGAGCCAAGTGAAACACGCCCCGGCTCTGCAATCTTGAATCATTTTTTTGTAAATCCATGTCAAACCTTTTTAGATCAAAGAAACGTTTCCCAGTACTTTGCAAATCCGTGACAAGATTCTTCCGCCATTGCGCACAGAGCATGGCCGGGGCATCAGGGAAGAAGCTGGTAACTGGTACTCGCTTGATTCACTTGGATGGTTTGCATTGTCACAAGTTTCTCTGGAAGTATTGGTGCGTTACATCGGGGTTTCTGGCAGTTCTCAAGCAAAATGAACCGACATTGAAGAGAACAACACCTGACATGATGAGGTCCTCTTTGGCTCTGCCACACCATCCGGCTGAAATGGCTGAGAGAAATGACGTCAACGCAGAAAAGAAAAGCTGACTGATCTCATGGTGAGAATAGTTGCATTGGGTTCAAGAGCCCTTCAATCATGACGATCTTTGAAAGCCCACATCAATAGGGTCTCTGTCAAGTGCATAGCAACTATTGAAACGGCTACCAAACCGAACTTTAAAACTCTGTTGTTGTTTTTTCGCGCCACTGAGACGCAAATCAGCTACAGCAACTTTTGGTTCATTGACCCGCAGTCTCAACTTCCTGTGTGGTGGATAAACTGTTTTGTCAACAATGCAAACTCATGGTTGCTAGTGACAAATCTTGCTCTCGGTACGTGGCTTCCTCTTTGAAGTCAAATGTGATCGGGCTCCGTCTACAAAAAATCGCATGCTGGTCGCATACAGAGTTGCTCATGAACCACTTCCCACAACAAATCTTGCACTTTATCTGCATGCAAAATACCCCCACAAACTGGGCCTCTTCAGTCTTGGTGGCTGTGCTCTCATGCAATGCTGGGTGCACAAACCAAAAAAAATAGAATGTGCCTGGGGCTTTGCTTAGGTGCAAAAAAGAAGGTTTTTTGTGCAGAACCTGGTTTTAAAGGCTGCAAGCCTAAATTTTTGATATTCCCAAAAAGATGATTTTGAACTTCTAGCATGAACAACCTGGTTTTTGACCTTTTGGAAGACCAGGCCAAACCATATAATTCCATGTAACACGGTGAATTTGATAAATAATTTAGAACAACGACATGGGAGTTCAAGAAAGGCCAAAACTAAATCATATTATCACATGCGTTTGTCACACAATGAAACACATCATTAAGCACAACCTATGGTGCACAAGTCTTGTGACATGGTTCAAGTTGTGGCCGTCATGAGCGCCGACTGCTAGCTTTCGATTTGGTTTATGACCGCGTGTAGCATAATAACATTTCCTTGCGAGAAGGTCATGTTACAAACAGGGCAAAGCGCACGCATGTTGACCCTTACTCGCACATTTGAATGCAGAATGCAACATCTTGTACATGGGGTACATACGTGCATACCAGTGGCTTCATAGGAAACATGCCATATTACAAACCAACGTGCCTTGCAAGAAACTCAGCATAAGCGCACTTTGGATTGTTTTTCTTTCATGTTCGACCTTTTTTGATGTGCTGAACTTGGCCATGTGCATGCTCGCGTCAAATTGTTTTTCGGACAAATGCTTACCTTACGCTACGCCTTACTGGCTTACTGCGAACTGGAAGAGGCATTGTATGAATACTTTTGTTTGTAGCAAAACATGTATGGTTTGGACCGCGCGACTGCGCTAAAACAATCTAAACCTTATGAATGGGTAAACCATGCTGCCCTCATTCTACATTGGAACAGCTCTACTTCGCACCCCACCCATTCGGTTGTTGCTTTCGTTTGGACAACCTCTCCGCCTTTTGATTTTCAATCACACTCACTTATGCGCATTGGAACCATCTAATGAGTACATGTCATCTTGGAATCATATTTTTCACTTTGCACGCAACCATGCATCTGTCATGGGGCTGTTCCTTGGCCAAAGCTAATGTAAATGTATTGTTGAACTTTGCTCAGCATGCTCAAACGTCAGTATTGCAGACAGTAGATCTCTTGACTGCATATACCTTTTTGGAGGTTTGCGGATAATTTTGCTAAATGTGCAAATGTTCTGCCTTGCGTGGTGTGCACATTAGTTGATGAGAAAATGCGCAAAAATAGAAAATGCAAGATACATGGAAAAAACACCGCAAAACGTAGCAAACTGGGTACTCTGGAGCAACCTAGCTGAGATTCATTGGCAAATCACCGAAAACCTGCTACAGTATATATGTCCGCCTAGGTGGCAAAACCTGGTTTTTGGCTACATGAAGCCAAAAACCGGGTCTTGCAGGGCAAAACGAGTCGTGGCAAAAAAAATCTCTCGGAAAGAGTCCCCACCCCCCCACCGTCTTGCTTCTGTCGGAAATAGTCCCTACCCCCCCCTGCCCCTCTCCGTCCCAGCATCTTCAAACAGAAGTGACTTGAACCCAAAACAAAAACTAGACGACGGATGGCCCGAGAGCGTAGAGGAGCAGGGTCTTCTGTTGTTAGTATTGAGACACTATATTACAAGACAATATATTAAACATCTATTTTAGGCAGACGGGAAGAGAAGTATCAAAACAATATTTTACAAGTACAAGACAGTACAAAACAATAGTTTGCATCGTATCCTTCGTAAAGTTTTTCAGACACAGAACCTTTTACACACAGACGCTTTTGCACACAGAAACTTTTACACACAGAAGCTTTTACACACAAGCACTTTTACACACAGACGCTTTTCACACAGACACTTTTACACACAGAAGCTTTTACACACAGACGCCTTTACATACGGACACTTTTACACACAGACGCTTTTACACACAAACACTTTCACACACAGAGACTTTTACAGTCACAGTTTGTCACTGTTTGCTACCCATCTGTTCAGCAGTATCATGTAAAGCCATGCAATACTAGTGGCATCTCTTTGGGCAAAGTACAATCTCCAAGTCACATTTTGACAGTGCGTGTGCTCTTTTAACTCGCGGTCCATATCCGACGGGGGGCTCCAAAATGCACAGCTGCTATAATTAGGTAGCGCCAGCTTCGATGGGCAGCGTCGATTCGTCCTTCAGGAGCATGGGGGTTTAGCCTGCTGGGCTTCCGCTTCTCTAAGTCTAGTGCCGTCCCTGGCGTTTGCTTTGGCTGCTTGCTTGTGGGACTCCGGACAGCGACGTTAGGCACCGCCAGCTTCAATGGGTAGCCCCGCTTCATCTTTCAAGAGCATTAAGGTTTAGCCCTTCCGCTTCTCTATCGCCGCCACTGCTTTGTCTGCTGTCTGCTGGCGACTCCAAAAAGCAACGGTAGGCTAACGGTCCCGGGGTCGGCAGCACGGACGGCAGCCTTATCGTCAACATGGCTCCCAGGCAACTGAGGCTGCGACTTCAAGCAGAAATTCAGCTGCAGTTTGCAAAGCCTTGCAATGGGACATTGCATTCACGCTGGCAACACGGCATTCATGCGGGCGACGCTCAAACACGGCGCTGCCTGGAAGGCACTTGCAGACCCGCCCTTGTCTGGATGGAGCCTCGGCAAAGGTTCCATCATTGCATCCGCCATGCCTCCCGCTCAAAGTCTAAACCTTTAGACTGGCTGTTTCTACCTGCATCTGAACATTCGTGTGCAACAACTTTGGGTGTCACCAAAGGAGAAGCAGCCGCTACAGTACGTTTCCCAACCCAAGACCTAAAACAGGTTAGCTAGGTGGCTTCCTAAAAACTTTGGCTCAAGATGGCTTCCATAACTGAAAAAACTAGACGACGGATGGCCCGCGAGCGTAGAGGAACATAATTACTCATGTGAAAATGATATAGAGTTCTTACGACGGAAGCCCTAAATACCAGGTGCCCGGCTCTCGCCCTAAATTGAAATCAATTGAAAATGGATTGAAATCAGTTGCAAATAAATTGAATCCAATTGAAATAAATCGAAACCCATTCAAAATCAATTGGCAATCATGATCCAACATTTTATTCAGACCCAACCCCTCAAAAGCCACCAGCCTAAAGAGCAACCTTCACATGTTTGGGGGATGGGGTCCGACACTAATCAAGATCCAACATTACACACAAACTTTTCACACAGAAACGTTTACACAGAGAAAGCCTTGACGCATTACACACAGACACTTTTACACATAGAAAGTTTTACACTTTATAGCTCTTCTACACACAAATGCCACCTCATTTCCAAAACACCTCTGGGGGCTTGAGCAATCTTCAGCCAGGGCCTTTCTTGAGCCACCTAGTTTAGAAAATGCGATCTTAGGTCGGGAATGGCCCTGGGCCGCAAATATCCAAGCTTTGGGGGTCACTGGGTCGAACCAGCCAATTTCAATGTCTACAAAGGACAATGGCAAAACTGGGAGCCAGAACGTTAAAGAAGCTTGGCGGTACGCTGTGCGCACCGCAGCCCCAACAGGGGCTGCGGCGCCAATCCGCGCAAGGCAAAGCTGGGAGCCAGAGCGTTAAAGAAGCTTGGCGGTACGCT
>Ga0126342_10011348_pt1 | contig 15917 bp, 12 predicted proteins | sample Cyp1metagenome_FD_92528 | JGI IMG/M metagenome (GOLD analysis project Ga0126342, IMG submission 92528) | Coral microbial communities from Lord Howe Island, Old Settlement Bay, Australia - Cyphastrea 1 metagenome | ecosystem: Host-associated > Invertebrates > Cnidaria > Coral ... | reverse complement strand
TCATTGTCGTAGTTCTCCTTGCGCCAGCTGTCAGACCATCGCTCTTTCCGAGATCCACCAGACCAGTCGCTGGACCAAGGGCTGTTCCTCCATTCGTCAGACCGGTAGCCGCCACCGTTGCCACTGCCACGAGACATCCACTCGTCTTTCCACGGCCGGTAGCGATCACCTGAACCATCACGTGAATTATCACCTGAAGCAGTGACGCCGGTGACGTGAGCTTTTCCCGGCGTTTCGGAGCTCCTCCATCCGTGATAGACCTGAGAGTCCCAGGGCGGAAAAATGTCCATGGTGGGCAGGCGGGTTCCATATTCATCAAAGACCATGGGCTTGCAATCCTCAGGGATGTTGGAATTCACCCAATCATTCAACTTTTGCTGTTTCTGGATGTTCGCCTCATATCCCTGGATAGAGGACCATTGAGCCCTGCAGGTGCGTTCACTGAAATGCCCTCCGGGCCAAGCGCTGTAGCCTGCAAAATGCCGCTGGCATTCCACCGCCTTGTCATGGTCTCGGAAATTGATGTATGCTAGGCCGGTATTCTCAAACTTGTCCATGTCCATGGGTAAATAGAAATAGTCATAGCAACCAAGATATTCCTCATCCAGAAGTGCCAGCAGAATTTCGGCATTTAAGGTCTTGGGCACACCTGTGAGAACTACAGTGGTCTCGTCCCCATCAGAATGCCATCCCTTGCCGCCACCTTTCCAGCTGCCTTTTCGACTCATCGCTTCAACCGGTCTTTCTCAGGAAACACGTCGGACGTTTGACGACGTGTCTCAACTGAATTAAATGCAGTGATGCCTTACCAAAGGCCGAACATTTTAAGTTCAATCTTGTTTGAACTGTTTGAACCATCAATTGCTGAGGCAAAAAGTGTGTGGTCTGTCGCAGAATTGGTCAATTCCAGGAGGGCTGACCTTTCAGGCCACAGCTTGTCTTCCGGTCTGGACTCACGTCTGTCAATCCAAAACCTACACCTTGGTTTACCCTCGAAAAATCAGCATGTTTTTGTTGATGATCTGTATAATATGTATATGAATATGAATATGTATATCTATATATAAATATACAAATATATAATATATTAATATATAGTATTTATATTTATATCTACATGTGTGTGTAACACATCTTTATCCACTCCAGTTGAAACTCCCCATGTGGGCCGATTGGTCAAACCCAATAGGGACCTCAGGATAATCAGGTCACCTGACTGCGACATGTGCTGCGGACACTGATAAAAACATATAAACTTCACAGGCAAAAAAATATAAACAGCTCCTTTTACATATTATATATATATATTATATATACAATTATATTATATAATTCAATTGATGCTATCTTATGTTGGCTGGCTTCCCAAATGTCATACAACCACATAAATATCTTATGATATAATGAATACTTATATACTTCAAGGGATATCGTCACTTTCGTTACAGCTTCCTTTTTCAGAAACGGACGTCTTTTTTGATGATTTCACCCAACAGACAATCCGAGGTGCAGGGAAGCCGACGCAAACGTCCTGCACGGATTGGTGAATAACTGGGTTGCAGTTGGGGATAACGTCGGAATTATAAATCATAGGTATATAAATCATGGGTATATAAATCATGTTTCTGAAAATCATGGGTATATAATTATGGATAATCCATGTTTATAAATCCATTACGTTGGATTTATAAAAGGATATAGCATGATATAACCCCCCAATGATTGTGGTTATTTTTTGTGCGAAAAAAAAATACTTATTGACTGGAAGTGTAAGCCCTATGGATAGGTCAACATGTAAGGTGCCCATAAGAATTGAGAGAGCCATTGCTAGGACCGAGTGTGAGTTCCCAGGCCGCAAAGTTTGCATGCACCACATGGGTATGGGTGAAAAATTAAGGCTCAGCAACCCACATTGCTTGGTCAATTCTTGTATCAAAGCAACCAAGTTTGCCAAGTGCCCCATCCAGCTATTGTCTCCAGAAACCAGCAACAAACACAGTTGGAACACTATCTGACTGAATCTATCCACAAAAAAGGGTTGGGATCTGCCTGTCAGCATGGCTTAGATAACTGCCAACAATAATAGTTGTCTAGTGCTTAATACTCATCTATCCCTGAAAATTAGACCCTTCAGCTACCCAAGTGGAACTACTCATACTCGATGTGGAACTAGTGGCTATGCGTAGGCCTTAAGGCTTACTCTTTGTGGTTTGTTGATCCCCGGCTACTGTAAAGTTTAAATTTCAGTGGGATAATTTGTAAACCCATCTAATGCCAAAAAGTCAACAATCAAAGTGTGTAGGCATAGTCCATCAAGTATCTTCATGTTTGCAAACATTCAGAAAGGCATCCAAGCAATATCCATGATTCAATCATATTGAATATCATATATTAAAGATTATAAATGGATATCATATAATTAAGTATCATATATTTTCCAAGCAAGATCCATTATAATTACCATTGAGTATCCTTTTCGGTGGCATTCAATGTATAACCGGGAGGCCCAAGGAGGTCCCTCGGGGTTTTTTTCGGGGTCCCTCGAGCCTTCGTCGAATCGTCCAATCGTCCAATCGATGCCAGGCCACGTCGAGAGGGGAGGAGGTTTCCCCTTTTGGGGGTAATGTCAACCCAATGATCCAAGTCATATTGGGTGATAAACCAGATATTTGGGAGCGACCAGTGGTGCAACTAATATGAATGGGAATGGTATTGCATTGATAGATCAACCTATATATGTATATAATGTGGTTAAAACAGTGTCATAAACCATCCCCAAGTCATCACCATAATTTAATGGGTGGTATAGACAATTCTCAAGGAAATGGGTAGTTCATGACATTGTTTTAACCACATTAGACTGTGACTTTAGTATTGAAACATGTTATGAAACCCATGACTTGGGGATCCCAATTTTAGGAAACCCATGGAAACCCCCAATGATATTTCTTGAGTCTGTGGCTTGCAACTTCATGGTTGATCTTTGCCCAACCAGACCCGTTTTGAAAAAGCCAAGACTCTGTGCTGCTTGTGGTGCCGCGGATAAAATCACTTTGCAACTGCAGTTGGGTTTTGCCACCTGTTTCAAGCAGGGAGGTCCCTGGGTGGCTCAGCCATCAAGCCGCTAATGTTTGACGCGGGAAACCCTCGAGAAATGGTTTGCTTAAATACATGTTGTTTCTTGGATGTTCTCAGTGAATCAAGTTCTCCACCATAGATGGCTCTGTGTAGTATTAATGCTTTCTCTCTATGTATCTCTAAATATATATATATATTATACACACACTTTTAAAATGTATCTATATACATACATATACATACATATTAGTATGTCCATATCAGTATATCCATATGTTTATGCCCATATATATATAATTATATATATACATAATATGTACACATATATGAGTCTATCCGCGCCTGAGGTTTCTCGTTCTGTCCTGCAACCTCACCAAGTCGTCGACCGTTTCGGAGAGCCCATACTGAAAAAAATGGGATAAGCCTCTTTTTGGACTGAAAGAATCCCTCGGCTTTTTCACCAATTTTTTGGGATCACCACATTTCACCAATTATTGGGATGATCCTCCTTTTGGAGGGGTCATTTCACTTATGCCATATCCCTGAATTTTGGGATATAACTTCTTGGATTTGCTGGTTCGGGCGGGCCGTTTAAAAAAACAAAAACAAACGGTTTCCCAAATGATAGACTTTAGAATGCGAAACTTCATAAATAACATTGATATGATTGCTGGTTGGTGGTTTCAACCCCCTTGAAAAATATTAGTCAGATTGGATCATCATCCCAACTATTGGGGAAAAGAAAAAATGTTCCAAACCCTGGTTGGGATGTAATGTTAAAAGTGGGGCTGTGACACTGGTGGGGCCTTCCCAATGATAGGTGACTGGTAAGTAGTCAAACTGATTGGCTTATGGATTCTATATTTGCGGTTGGGACAACACAAACCAACAGCCACATAACTTTGGGGTCCCCATGGATTCCCTTCCAGTGAGGATACTCAACCTGAAATAGCAAAGAAGATCCTGCAGAAGTTGTATTTTTTTAAAGGACTGGAAGGGGATTCATGCTAAATCCCACAAAATAATGCTTGGTGTTCATCGGGAATTCCAGCTCATGGATTATGATAATCCCCACCATGGATCCGTTGAACCGTTCACTTCGATTCTTCGGTTTGCCTAGAGTTGCCAAGGCAAAGGCAACAAACTATAGCCTCCGCTAAATTAACATACATAGATGTGGAAAAATTAACCATTAAAAGCACGATTTTCCTGGGGAAACCATTGGTTTTCCACATCTATGTTGATAATTAAGAGTAATGATACCCTTTGGTCAATAAATTAACACAGACCCTTTTTTTTGTAGTTGAAACTAATCTTCCAACCCGTATCTGCCAGCGTCTATGTTAATTTACTGGAGGGTAACATATGTGCCAAATAGATTTCCCTAAATTCTGGATTAAGCAATTGGAGAAACATATTGAGCAAAGCCAATATCAGGTTAAATCATGTAAATTCCATGATATTGTTTGAATTGATGAATCTGGAGGTTCCCATCTGTCATCTTTACATGTGTTCCTATGATTTTTGCTGGTTTTCACTGATTTTTGACGATCTGGAGCACTTTTCCTTGCTATGTGCTGCGTCTTGGAGCTAAAACATGCAATTTGCTGCATATTGAAGCTAAAATCGTTCATGTACGTTTTTCATCATGTTGTCTGTGGTTTTCATTGATTCTTGCATGGTGTTCATTGATTTTTCCACAGTGTTCATTGTTTTTACATGGTGTTCATTGTTTTTCCATTGTTTTCATTTATCTTTTAATGGTTTTTATTGTTTTTTCCACTGTGTTCATTGATTCTTAGATGGTTTTGATTTATATAATCATGCTGGAATCATGAATATTGTCGATCGTGTTGATCTTGTTGATTCTTGGTTGGCATCCATTCCAATGAACATGTACATGCAGAGATCGATGGTTTTTCATCGCCAATTGGTCTCAAATGACTCCGCGAGTCATCAGGAAGTACCACCTTCGAAAGACGTTTCGGAGGTCTGATGTGGATGTGTAGCTAGATACATCCAGGGCTTGAAAGTTGTTGGAGGTAGAAGTCCCGACCCAGTTCCAACCAAATGAGGCATGATGATACATAATGATATGTATGGATGGATGGATGGATGGCTGGCTGGCTGGCTGGCTGGCTGGCTGTCTGTCTGTCTGTCTGTCTGTACAGTATGTATGCATGCATGCATGGATGGATGGATGGGATGGATGTAATGGATGTAATGTTATGCAATGTTATGTAATGTTATGTAATGTTATGCAATGTTATGCAACGTTATGGAATGGTATGTAATAGTATGTAATGGTATGTAATGGTATGTAATCATATGTAATGTTATGTAATGTTATGTAATGTTATGTAATGTTATGTAATGTTATGTAATGTTATGTAATGTTATGTAATGTATGTTATGTATGTAATGTATGTAATGTATTTAATGTATGTAATGTATGTAATATATATAATGTATATAATGTATGAAATATATATATAATGTATGTAACGTAACGTAACGTAACGTAATGTAACGTAACGTAACGTAATGTAATGTAATGTAATGTGTGTGTAATGTATTTAATGTATGTAATGTATGTAATGTATGTAATGTAACGTAATGGAATGGAATTTAATGTAATGTATGTAATGTAATGCAAGGTAATGTAATGTAATGTAAGGTATGGTATGGTATGTATGCATGCATGTATGTTTGCATGTATGTATGTATGCATGCATGTATGTATGTATGCATGCATGTATGTTATGTTATGATATGATATGTTATGTTATGCTATGTTATGCAGCATGCATGCATGATGCATGAATGGATGGATGGATGGATGGATGGATGGATGGCTGGCTGGGTGGGTGGGTGGGTGGATGCATCTATGCATCTATGCATCGATGCATGCATGCATGCATGCATGTATATGTATGTATACATATGTATGTATACGTATGTAGACATATGTATACGTGTGCATACGTATGCATACGTATGCGCATATATATAGATACATAACTATTTGTATATATATATATATGTATAATTTATATATATATATATACGTATATGTAATTATGTGTACTTATGTGTATGTGTGTGTATATATAATATTTGAATGTGTATTTATATACATATGTGTATATATGTATACATATGTATACATGCGTATGTATACATATATATATATGTATATGTATATGTGAACAATTATTTATTTTTGCAGGGTAGATAGATATCAACCACCATGGGTTTTGTGAGGGTAAAACCATGGGTTGATTTGAGGGCAAATCTAGATGAAACCATAGGTTTTCCCATAAGCTGTAGTGGTTTCCAGCCAAACGTCCCTTCAGCCTATTCTCAGAATTTGACAACCATCAATTCACTTTAATAGTCATCGAGTCATCCAACTGTAAATCATCAGACGAAGTACCAGGCATTTCTGGGGCAGCTCGATTCTGGGGGGAAAAGTGCCAAAAACTCCTGCTGATCACATGAGTTTGTCCCCCAAGGGTGGGAAGTCCCCAATAGCTAAAATCTGCTGATAATATCACAGTCCTAACCTCCACATAAGATCCATCAGCATGTCACCATTGAAGAGATTGAACATGTGCGATTTATCAATGTACCCTCTGGTAAACTAACATTGCTATTGAAAATGGCCATAGAAATAGTGGATTTTCCCATGACAAATGGTGATTTTCCATAGTTATGTAAACATTTACCAGAGGGTATCCCAAGATATTCCGATTTGTAAACACTCCAGGTCTGCCAGGTCTTCACTGAGCCACTCTCGTCCCAGAACTTGAACCAACTCGTGACGGAACTGGACATGACCTCGCGCCATGGCGCCATGACTCGTGGGAGTTCAATGCAGCCAAAAACAGTTAGGTAAGGGTATATATTTCAGGACATAGCCCCATTGTTTACTGTGAAATTTGCGGTTTTCTGGAAAATGCCCTTGAAGTTTGACAACAATTCATGGGCATGAGCCGCAGTGACGACCTGGCTTCGCTGGCTGGTAGGGATGCAGCCATCAATTGTGGGAAGCAGTGTATGACCAGCAGTACGAAGGATATCGCCATAGCCAACATTCAGATATTTATGGGGGTAGCAAAAACATCCCACTTAGACCCAGTGACCCATCATGTTTTCCCCTGGATTCTTTTTCACCTGTCAGGTGAAGGTCTCTAGATATTGGCGAGTTGGCCGGCTCTCCGGGGGCCCCGAAGCTTATCACAGATAAAATGCCAGATGCAATGTCCGAATCTCAGAAAATATGGCAGATAGAATGTGAGAATGCCAGGCAAAATGTCAGATAGAATGTAGAGATGTTGGACAGAATGTCAGAATATATCAGGATGTATGTCCCCGGTGGGGATCACACGAAGTAAAGTAATTCGAATTGTGGGTGTCCAACCATCATTTGTTTCGCACAGCCAGGACCTACATTTTTTGGGTCACATAGCTGACAAGGATGTGAATGGAACCCCGGATATCTCAAGAATAATGACCGGAAAAAAGGATTGGAAGAGTGGAAGATGACCAGCAATAAAAGATGATATACATATAATTACATATATATCAAAGGGAATTTCAGGATCCTAAAATGGAGGTACTGTACCATATAAGGCCATATTTTCTGGGGATATCCCCTTACATAGGCATATAGGCCTTATATATGGTAGGTGTCTCCATTTTAGGATCCTGGAATGGTCATTGAACATATATATATATCCACATATCTATGACAAGTTAATGCCAATGGTCGTTTACCTGCACCTGCAACAACTCATGGTCTGTTGCTTTCCATTGACTTTCAAGAAGTTTCGGGCAACCAGTGTTCAAAACCACCAACATCCATATAGGGAATCCATGACAACCCCTCATATACCTACTAGCATAATTCCATGTCATAATGTGCTAACCAACCAACAGGGGTTTACATTGGATGGTTTCAACATCGCAGCAGCTGGCAATTTTTCATGCTGAAGTTTGGATCCACCGGTCATGTTGCGCAACTCCTTATCTGAACTTATGTGGTAAACCAAAACTCTAAACTATATACCCCATTTAGATGCATGTATGATCATTTGCCCAAGTTTGCCATTGATCATTTGGGTGGTATCAAAAACCATGAAGAGTGATAAACCGTTTAACCGCCCATACACCATCCCGACTATGAGATGTTGGAGGCTGCTAAAACCGCCAGGTTGGTAGTGAAAGAGCCCATTCGATCCATTCGTATTTGAAAAAAATGATCATAATCTCAGGGATCGGTAAAGGGTTATGATAGTCATGATGATTTCTAAGAAAACCAGTTTGAAACCATGATTTCCGATCTTAGCAAGCTGGCATGTTTGACAGCATTCTGGTTGCTTCATCCAACTTTTCAACTGCCAGGTGACTGATGCACTCCGCGGCCACTCGCTGCTCCGAAGTAGCCCCTCCCATGAGCCGCTGATGCTGCGCTGGAAACCAGGTCGGGTTGCGGCCCTATGGATGGTTCAGGTTCGCCAATACAGAGGCACCTGTGACACAAATAGCACCACTTCACTGGGTTGCTCCGTGAATCATCGAAGTTCTCCATGTTTTGAGTGGACACCATCAAGACATCACTGGTTGAATCACCGAAATTCACCAGCCACCATCTAATGTGGGTATTTAGGGCTGGGGTTAACGTATGGTTTTATGTCACGCTGGTCAGGGCGGTCATTGAATTCATCAGACTTATGTCACATCAGTTATTATAATAAGGATAGGATCCAAGTGGGTGAAACAAGCAATGTTGTTTCCTGCGTTTCATCATTAAACAAATCCAAAAAAAAAACGTCCATCATTCAAATCCATGTAAGCATCCCAAAAACGAAACAAACAAGATGCAGCCCACGAACCCGAATGCTCACACGTATGATTATGGTACGGATTCCGAAGCGCGTAGATAGGGAAACATCATAGACGTGAAAGAATGTATATAGAGTGTGGAGTGACGAGTATAGAGTGTGAAGTGCAACATGTAAAGTGTAAAGCGTTCAGTGTGGAGTGTAAAGTGTAAAGTGTGGAGTGTAAAGTGTAGAGTCTGGAGTTTGGAGTGTGAAGTGTGGAGTGTAGAGTGTAGAGTGCGGAGTGTGGAGTGTAGAATGTGGAGTGTAAAGTGTAGAGTGCAAAGTGTAGAGTGTAAAGTGTGGAGTGCGGAGTGTAAAGCGTAAAGTGTGGAGTGTAAAGTGTAGAGTGTGGAGTGCGGAGTGAGGGGTGTAAAGTGTAGAGTGTGGAGTGTGGAGTGTAGAGTGTGGAGTGTAGAGTGTGGAGTGTGGAGTGCGGAGTGCAAAGTGTGGAGTGTGGAGTGTGAAGTGTGGAGTGTGGAATGTAAAGTGTAGAGTGTAAAATGTAGAGTGTAGAGTGTAGAGTTTTGAGTGTAATATGTAAAGTGTAAAGTGTAGAGTCGGAGTGTGGAGTGTGGAGTGTAAAATGTGGAGTGTAAAGTGTGGAGTGCGGAGTGTAAAGTGTAAAGTGGGGAGTGGGGAGTGTCGTGTGTAGAGTGTAGAGTGTGGAGTGTGGAGTGTAAAGTGTGACTGAGGAGTGTGGGGTGTAAAGTGTCGAGTGTCGAGTATGGAGTGTACTGTGTAGAGTGTGGAGTGGAGTGGGAAGTGCGGAGTGTAAAGTGTAAAGTGTTGAGTGTGAAGTGTAAAGTGTAGAGTGTGGAGAGTAGAGTGTTGAGTGTAAAGTGTAGAGTGTAAAGTGTAGAGTGTGAAGTGTGGAATGTAAAGTGTGGAGTGTGAAGTGTAGAGTGTAAAGTGTAGAGTGTAAAGTGTGGAGTGCGGAGTATAAAGCGTTAAGTGTGGAGTGTAAAGTGTAGAGTGTGGAGTGTGGAGTGTAAGTGTGGAGTGTAGAGTGTGGAGCGTGAAGTTTGGAGTGTAGAGTGTGGAGTGTAGAGTTTTGAGTGTAAAGTGTAGAGTGTGAAGTGTGGAATGTAAAGTGTGGAGTGTGAAGTGTAAAGGGTGGAGTGTGGAGTGTGGAGTGTAGAGTGCAGAGTGTGGAGTGTAGAGCACGCAATGCAACACGTCTGAAGTGCTGCGCCTGCTACGCAAAATGACGATAGAAGTCTCCAAAGTGCTGCGCCTGCAACGAAAACTGCAGCTCATCATACTCATCTTGCGAAAACGACGCAAAAGTATTGCGCCTGCCTCACAAAACAACTTTCGACGCGTTACAAAACACGTCTGAATGTGTCACGAAGTGCCACGCCTGCCACGCGAAACGAAGCAACGCGACGTTTGAAACCTCCAAAAATGACCCCTTCTGCAGAACTTACCATAGGCACGGCCATACGGGGATCGCGCGAACGTTGCGAACGGTTGCGCGCTTGCGAACGGTTGCGGACGGTTGCGGACGGTTGCGGACGGTTGGGCATCGTCGTGCGAACACACCCTCAACCCCCAGACCGCCAGAGTGAAACGGGAACCCTTGCTACGCATTCGGGAAAAAACATCCCCATTTCTGTAGCTTAAAACATCTGATTCTGCGGCCGTTTTTTGCTCATCGCGGCATCTTCAACAGCTTGGCTTCGGCGATCAGCACCGCGTTGAGCGCCGCGCCCCGCAGCAGTTGGTCGCCTGCGTTACGGCGATACCGGGCATGGGAAATCCCCGAACTAAATGAGAGGTTTTTATAGCTTGGAAAATCATCTATAAATGGGGATGTGAATGACAATTCATGGGATTTTAGAGTGATTAGTAGGCATGTAACATGATTTAACCAACAAAATCGGAACATGAATGGGTTTTACCCTCTTGTAGTGATTAATAGTTAGCCATAGAACTACGGAATCCATGTCCCATTTAGTTCGATGATTACCCTTCGCTAATTGATCAAAGATGGTAGTGGGAAATTCCTTATTTATAGATGATTTTCTCATTGAATCTGCATGTGTGGATGATTTGCCAACTATAAATGGGGTGTTTCCATACCCGTATTAAACGCGATCCTATGAGAAATCCCTGAACCAAATGGACGTTTGAATGGGAACACCAGCGAACGAACTGGAGGATCTTCCTGTCATGTTTAATTTCTGGAGGTCTATAGTTTATACGAAAGTATGATAATTGTATTATGATACAGCACAACATCTTATAAAAACAAAAAATTATGATAGTATGATAGTATGATATATTCAAGAATGATAAACCAGTAGTACCGCACGAGGCGGTGGCGGAAGTTTCAAAAATAGGAAACCTATAGGAGATATTGGTTGTTGTGAATCACGGATGGCAGAGCGAATCCACTGATGGACCGAAAGGTGGTTGGAGTTGTGTTTTTTGGAATGGTTGGCTGCAATGTTTGCAGTGGTCACCTCACCACAACTGCTGGATGTGGTGTGGTGTAGTGCAGTTGTAGTTGTAGTCGTAGCTGTAGTGTATTGTAGCGGAGTTGTAATTGTAATGTTGTGTAGTTAGTGTAGTGTAGTTGCAGTTGTAGTTGTGGTGTGGTGTAATTGGTGTAGTGTATTGTAGTGCACTGTAGTGTTGTGTACTGTAGTTTGGTAGTGTAGTGTAGTCTAATGTAGTGTAAGGTAGCGTAAGGTAGTGTAGTTGTAGTTGTAGTTGTAGTTGTAGTGTAGTGTAGCGCAATTAGTGTAGCGTCACGTAGTGCAATTTAGTGGTAGTTGCAATTGTAGTTGTAGTTGTAGCCTTAGTGTAATGTAGTGTAACCAGTGTAGTGTAGCTTTCCCATGTCATCTGTCAAAAAATAGAAAAATACCTGCCCGTTAGGTCGGCGCATAACTCCCACGTCATGTGTTTAAAAAAAAACGCGTAGCAAAATCGATACATAAATCCCATGTCATGTGCCAAAAAACCTCGGCTAAATCGGCCGCAAAGTCCCGTGTCATGGGCGCCTACTATAGATAGGTAGACAGATAGGTAGATAGATAGATAGACAGACAGACAGACAGACATCAACAACAACAACAACAACAACTACTACTACTACTACTGCTACTACTACTACTACTACAACTACAATTACAACTACAACTACAACTACAACTACCCTACACTACAACTACAAATGCGAATAAACTATGCTACATTACACTACACTAATTACACAACAACTACAACAACTACTACTACCACAGCTACAACTACAATTGCAACTACCTACACTGCACTAATTACACTGCAGCACGCTACAGCTACAAATACAAATGCGACTACAACTACATTACATGACACAATAAGTGATCAAATTTACACATGACATGGGACCTCCAGGAAAACACAGACGTCCATGATGGGAAGTGGCAGGTGATGAGATGGGAAGACGAATTTACCACAGGAGATGGGACGTTCAAGATGGGAAGTGGCAGCTAAATTCTTTTAAATTTCTTTAAATTCTTGAAAATCCTTTCAAATTCCTTTGAATTCTTTCGAATTCCTTTAAATTCCTGAAAAATTCCTTACAAGACGAATTTGCCACATAACATGGTACTTCCAATTCCTTTGAATTCCCTATTTTTTGAAAATGCCTTTAAGTTCATTGAAATTCCTTTAAATTCATTTAAATTCCTGAAAATTCCTCAAAACGAACTTGCCACATGACATGGGACTTCCAATTCCTCCAAAATCTTGAAAATTCCTTTAAATTCCTTTAAGTTCCTTAAAGGACGAATTTACCACATAACATGGGACTTCCAATTCCTTTAAATTCGTTTCATTTTTCAAAATTCCTGTTAATTCATTTAAATTCCTTTCAATTCTTTGAAAGTCCTTTAAATTCTTTCAGATTCATTTAAATTCCTGTAAGTTCCTTTAAAACATTTATATTCTTTAAAATTCATTTAAATTCCTGTCAATTCCTGAAAATTTTTGAAAAGACGAATTTACCACATGACATGGGACTTGCAATACCTTTCAATTCTTTTAGACTCCTTTATATTCCTTTAAATTCTTGAAAATTCCTTAAAAGACGAATTTACCACATGACATGGGGCTTCCAAGTCCTTTAAAGTCTTTTTTTAAATTCCTTTGAATTCCTTGAAATTCCTCTTTAAATTCCTTTGAGTTCTTTTAAATTCCTGAAAAGGCAAATTTACCACATGACATAGGATTTCCAATTCCTTGAAATTCCTGATTTTTTTACATTCCTTTAAATTCCTTTAAATTCTTTTAAAATTCCTTTAAATTCCTGTCAATTCCTTTAGATTCATTTAAATTCCTTTAAAACCCTTTAAATGCCGTAAAATTCCTTTAAATTCCTTAAAAGACGAATTTACCACATGACATGAGACCTCCAATTCCTTAAAACCCTTCAAAATTCTTGAAAATGCCTTTAAATTCCTTCAAATTCTTTTAAATTCCTCTAAGTTCTTTACAATTCCTTTAAATTCCTTTAAATTCCTGGAAAAAATCCTTTAAGTTCCTTAAAAGACGAATTTACCACATGACATGGGACTTCCAAACCTGTTATTTTTTTAATTCCTTTAAATTCGTTTTTTGATTCCTCTTAATTCATTGAACTTCCTTTAAATTCCTTTAAGTTCCTGGAAAAAAATCCTTTAAATTCCTTAAAAGACGAATTTACCACATGAAATGGGATTTCCAATTCCTTAAAACTGTTTAAAATTCCTTTAAATTCTTTTAAAATTGCTTTAATTTCCTCTCAATTCATTTAAAGTCCTTTCAATTCCTTGAAATTCCTGGAAAAAATCATTTAAATTCCTTAAAAGACGAATTTACTATATGACATGGGACTTCCAATTCTTTATTTTTTCTTAAATTCAGACGGACGGTTTTCAAAGTGATAAATGGCTTCTAAATAGGTGCTGAATAGCTGCTAAGTAGCTGCTAAATAGCTGCTAAATAGCTGCAAAATAGCTGCTAAATAGTTGCTGGATACCTGCTAAATAGCTGCTAAATAGTTGCAAAATAGCTTCCAAATAGTTCCTTGAATAATTGATAATAGCTGCTAAATAGCTTCGAAATAGCTGCTTAATTGCATCTAAATAGCTGGCAAATAGCTGCTGAATAAATACTAAAGAGCTGCTAAATAGTTTCTGAATAGCTGCTAAACAGTTGCAACATAGCTTCCAAATAGTTGCTGAATAATTGATAAATGGCTTCCAAGTAGCTTCGAAATAGCTGCTAAATAGCTTCTAAATAGCTGGTAAATAGCTGCTGAATAAATGCTAAAGAGCTGCTAAATAGCCTCTGAATAGCTGCTAAATAGTTGCTAAATAGAACAAGGAGGTGAATGGATTCATGTGACTTTGGAATATTCTAACTGCTGAAGTATAATTTTGGATTATAATTTTGGATTATTCCAACTGCTATTAGGTAGTCATACACTCATATACTATCTTTTTTCATGTGGGATGTGAAATGTCCAGTGTGTGAGTTAGTTGACATTACATGTTTTGCATCTTTTTGGATGCAGAAGTCCATGTCATGTGATTTTTTCCGAGGCACTTTACAGATGACACGGGACTTATGCATTTTTCTGATTTTTTCACTTTGCAGGTGACATGGAAGTTTGCGTCGTTTTTAGGGTATGTCCGACAACTCCCATGTCATCTGCAGGTACGTTAATCTATCCACTCTATCTAATCTATCTAATCTATCTGATCTATCTAATTTACCTAATCTATCTAATCTATCTAATTTATCTAATCTCTCTAACCTATCTATTCTATCTATATATCTAACCTATCTATTCTATCTATCAAACCTATCTTTTCTATCTAATCTATCTATCTTTCAATCTTTCTATCTATCTATCTATTTATCTATATATCTAAATAATCTTTCTAATCTATCTAATCTATCTCGTCTATCTAGTCTATCTAGTCTATCTATTCTATCTATTCTATCTATTCTATCTATTCTATCTATTCTATCTGTCTATCTATCTATCTACCTATCTATCTACCTATCTATCTATCCATCTAACCTATCTAAATCTATCTAATCTATCTCTATCTAATCTATATAATCTATCTAATCTATCTAATGATTTATCTAATAATCTATCTAATCTATCCAATCTATCCGATCTATCTATTCTATCTATTCTATCTGTCTATCTATCTATCTACCTATCTATATTTCTATCTATTTATCTATCTATCTATCTATGTATCTATCTAGTCTATCTATGTAATCTATCTATCTAATCTATCTATCTATCTATCTATCTAGCTATCTGTCTATCTATCTATCTAACTATCTATCTATCTATCTGTCTATCTATCTATCTATCTATCTATCTGATCGATCTGTCTATCTATCTATCTAGTCTATCTAGTCTATCTAGTCTATCTAATCTATCTAATCTATCTAATCTATCCAATCTATCTAATCTTTCCAATCTATCTAATCTATCTAATCTATATAATCTATCTAATCTATCTAATCTATCTAATCTATCTAACTATCTGTCTATCTGTCTGTCTGCCTGCCTGTCTATCTATCTATCTACCTATCTATCTATGGATCTATCCATCTATCTATCTATCTAGCTATCTATCTATCTATCTATTTATCTATCTATCTATCTATCTATCCATCTATCTATCTAATCTATCTATCTATCTATCTATCTATCTATGTATCTATCTATCTATCTATCTATCCATCTAATCTATCAATCAATCTATCTATCTATCTATCTATCCATCCATCCATCCATCCATCCATCCATCCATCCATCCATCTATCTTATCTATCTATCTATCTATCTATCTAATCTATCTAATCTATCTAATCTATCTAATCTATCTAATCTATCTAATCTATCTAATCTATCTAATCTATCTAATCTATCTAATCTATCTAATCTAT
>Ga0126342_10011347_pt1 | contig 15917 bp, 16 predicted proteins | sample Cyp1metagenome_FD_92528 | JGI IMG/M metagenome (GOLD analysis project Ga0126342, IMG submission 92528) | Coral microbial communities from Lord Howe Island, Old Settlement Bay, Australia - Cyphastrea 1 metagenome | ecosystem: Host-associated > Invertebrates > Cnidaria > Coral ... | reverse complement strand
TTTCTACTGTACATATGTCTAGGTTTGCATAGGTAAGCTTTGCGTAATCCATAGGTAGCAAATATGTTGTAAACCATGTGCGAGGCACGCTATAGGCGGTTCGAAAAAAAGGTTATGATAGAAGTATACAGGTAGACAAGGTCCGTTGACGAGGTCGTGGCTCTCAAGTGCTGCAAATAACGTAGAGATGCGAGGTTGTTGGAGGGGTGGAAAGGGGAGTATATATGTGAATGTGTATGTATATGTGCAAATAACATGCAAATACTAGGTTTTGGGGGGGTGAGGGGGGTTAGGAGTGGGGGGGGGATACCATTGGGGGGGGAGGGGGGGGGTGTGGGGGTCCGGGGACCGGGCTCATATATACATATCAATAAATCACCGTAAATCACCATTGTCCATGATCATCCCGTCCCGCCCTGTTGGCGTCCCGCCTGGACCGCGGCGTGGACGCGGAGGCCGTATCAATGGTGGACATGCCGGGGATGGCTTCCACGTCCTGAGAGCTATAAAAATATCCTGGGAATATGATCTGAAAAAGGATGATGCATGGAGATACAGTGGGAATATGGATGTTCTATGGATGATATACGGATGATATACGGATGATATATATATATATATATATATACGTATCAATCTAGTGATCATATAGGCTAATTTAGGTATATGGAGATATAATGGAGTAGCTGAGTTGGGAAAACAAAGATGAACCATTTTAACCACTGAAAAATGGTTTGAAACATCTATACAAAAATTTGGGGAAAGAGTGGCATATGATTTATATTTTTCAAGTGATCAAAAGCCTCTATTGTTACATCATATATATATATAACATCAGCCATGGGAGACTGACATTGAGAGCCAAGCCAACCACGCCACGCACTACCTTCGACAAGAGCTTGAGAAGACACAAGAACCAGCCTTCCACAGTAAGAAGGCATATGTCTCAGATGAGATCTGGCGCATTCGTGATGAGAAAATCGCACATCGAAAGAAGCTCAAAGACCAGAGGCATCATCTCAAGTTCCAACTCTTGACGAGGTGTTTCAGAGCATGGAAGACGAGACGAGAAGATGCCCAAGCTGATCTTTTCTTCAACCATGAAACCACGATTCTTTGTTACAACTTTCACACATATGTCCTGTACAAGAGCGTTTGCAAAAGACTCAAAGCTAAATTGATCACGGCCAAGCATACAGAGCTCAATGAGGTCTTGTACAACATCGACCCATCCACGCCGGCATCATCAGTTTTGAGAACGTTACGCCGCTTTACAGGACCAACGAACCCAAAGAAGCAGAAGAGAGCCAACCTGCCAATTGTGTCGGATGAGCAGAGCACATCTTGTGGTCTGCCCAATGACGCTCTTGCAGTATGGGTACGCTACTTCCAAGACATGGAAGCCGGGGAGAGAATGTCCATGCCGCGACTTCGCCAGCAGTGGATCACAGAGCTTCAACAATTTGCCCAATCTTCGCTCTTGGAGCATTTCGAAGCCCTACCCTCATTGACAGAACTGGAGCTAGCATTGAGGAGGGTACCACGAGGCAAAGCATGTGGACCTGATGGACTACCGGGGGAGCTCTGTCATTTCTTCCCAAGCTCCGTTGCAAAAATCTTGTTTTCACAGTTGGTCAAATTGACACTTCATGGACAAGAAGATCTCTCTGCGAAGGGAGGCTTTGTGGCACCGATTTACAAAGGCCGTGGACCCATTGATCGATGTTCGTCTTACAGATCCATTTTAGTATCGAACCATCTGAGTAAAGCCATTCATCGATCGATTCGGCAAAAGCATGCGCCACTGTATGAACAATTTCTCCAGACACAACAAAAAGGCGGTCGCCAAAAGACCCCTGTGCAGTTGGCGATGCACCAAACGAGGGCCTTTGTACGACAAGCCAAGCAAGCGGGCCGTTCAGCCAGCATCATATACCTTGATTTGACAGAAGCATTCTACAGGATCATCCGTGAAGTTCCGATGGGTGGCTGTCCTTCCGACGAACTGGTTGCGCACATTATGACCAAGCTCCGCATGCCACCGGATGCACTGCATCAAATCCAGGAACTGCTTGCTGAACCGCCAGCCCTAGAACAGGCAGGCATGGGAGAAATGGACCGAAGATGTGTACGGGCACTGCACACTGGAACCCACTTCTGGCTGAAGAACCAGAGTGACGTGGTTCGAACTTGCGCAGGTACCCGACCTGGAGACTGACTGTTTTGCGGACTTCATCTTCAGTTTTGCATGGTCCTGTGTGCTCAAGAAATTGGAAAACTACATGCAGGAGACCCACGCACTGGTCCACTTCGAAGGGCAAACAGACCTCCCTCTGTTTGGTCAGGCATGCAACAATGGCCTTTGGGCGCCTTTCCTAGGCCCGACGTGGATGGATGATTTGGCGGTGTGCCTCCAATCTGACCTGCCCACTAGTCTGGTGTCCATGACAGGACATGTCACGAGCAAGCTCATTGACTTGTGTCACTACCACTGCATGCCCCGAATTTGGCCAAAGGAAAAACAGAGATTATGATGATGTTCCGTGGACCGGGTTCCAGGAAGGCGAAAGGTGACTATTATGGTCCACACTCACCTGGCACTTCGCCAGTCCTGGGTGAACACGGCCTTCATCAAGTACAACTGGTCTCTGCCTACCGCCACTTGGGTGGTATCCTGCACCACACTGGTGACCAGCATGCAGAGATCAAAAGGCGTACCGGTATAGCCCATCAAGCTTTCAATCAGAACCGCAAAGTTGTATTTCAAAACACAAAGATTGACATCAGAAAACGTTGTGAACTGTTTGAGATGCTGGTGCTCAGCAAGTTTCTGTACGGAGCAGACACCTGGATTGCCATGGACAATCGCACCATGGCGCGTTTCCAGGCATCCATCTTCAAGCTGTACCGAAGACTTCTGCAAAGGCAAGCTCAATGGCACATCTCGGATGAGGAAGTGCTCGACAAGCTTCGTTTGCCTTGCCCAACAGATCTCTTACGTCGTGCACGTCTTCGCTATTTTTGCACGTTGGTACAGATGATGCAATCTGACATCTGGGCTCTGCTGGCAAGAGATACAGAATGGATGGGACTTCTGGAACAGGATATCCTATGGATGTGGACGCAATTGCGCAATTCCTCGGGGTTACCTGATCCCAGAGAAAACTTGGATATTGGCGAAACTTGGTTCTCCACAGTCCAGGGTATTGGAGACGTCTCATCAAGAGAGCAACCCAACATGCAGTTCTTCAACAATCCCGACAATATAGAGTGAGATTGACACACAGGAAAGCTCTGGAATGCCGGCGCAAGATGCTGATCGAGGCACCACGTTTGCAGACATCTCACGAGATGGAGGAGGAGGAGACCGAGGCATTTGGATGCCTGGGTTGTGGCCTTCACTGTGTCAACAAAGCTGGCGAAGCTGCGCACATGTACAAGGTGCATGGGCAGCCATCCAACCTGAGACCGCTGTTCGATGAGCCGACATGCCCAGCATGTCTGCGTCATTATCACACCATGCGCAAGATGAAGGCACATCTGTACTACAGTGCAGTATGCCGAGATCAACTGCGCTCCTGTGGCATTCAATGTGGACTTGTACCAGGAGCAGGGTCGCGTGAAGATTGTGAACGTGCTGCAGACCATGACCGCCTTCTTCCACCTCTACAAGGACAAGGTCCCAGAGTGGAGTCTGGCTTACAGAGACATTTTCTTGATGAAGGAGTACATGATTTCATTGTGACGGCGCTGGAAGAGCACTGCACACTGGAAGAATTGTCCTCGAGGGTCCGAGAGCATGTGCGTGGCCTTGCTTTGTCTTGGACCCGTTTTACGTGCACCATCCAGTATGTCTTGGACCACTTTGAACAGCAGGATGCGGAGTTCTTTGGCTATGATTTGAGACAACTGCGGGCTGTCTTATCGAGGCTGAGAAACCCGGCTTCCTGGCCCTTTCTGCAGTGCAGTCAGCAACATGAAGCGCCTTTACCCAGTCTGCAGCATATGGAGGATGAATGCAGATTGCTAGAGGATTTCATTGAACGCAACCCTGATCGAGTTGTTCAAGTCCCTCGTGAATTCGGGCGACATAGAGTCGTCCTACATGCGTTTTCAGGTCGAAGACGCCGAGGGGATGTGCAATTTTTCATGGACCTGCTCGCCAAGAAGCAGGACAAGTATATTTTGCACGTCGTATCGATGGACGTGATCGTCAGCAAAGAATGGGGGGACGCCACATGTCCTACCACATGTGAATTTTGGTGGAGGGCGATTCAGCAGCGACATGTGATCGCCTTCAGACCGCCCTGCGAATCCTGGTCTCAAGCCAGGGGCCAGCAGACTGGACATGAGGCGGAGGATATGGCGGCGAACCCTGCATCGAAACATGGACCTCGGATCATCAGAACCATCCTTGAGCTTTGGGGAATGGACTGTGTCTCCCTGAAGGAGCTACGACAGCTCTGTGTAGGGAATGACCTGCTCTTCTTTTCCATCCTTTGCATCATTGCCTTGATCGAGGTTGAGGGATTTGCCATCATGGAGCACCCGGCGGAGCCGACCAAGGAGGAGGCGGCATCGATTTGGCGTACTGCGCTAGTGAGAGCTCTGATGGCTTTTCCTCAGGTTCAGTGTGTAAGATTTGCACAGGGTCTTTTAGGAGCTAAGACTCCCAAACCGACCAACTTACTCACTGTCAATTTGCCCCGCGTGCTTTTTCACCTGCATCAAGGTAGGATTTGTAAAGAGCTGCCAACTTCAGTTGCGATAGGGCGTACTGAGACTGGAGTTTGGCGCACGACTGCCTTGAAGGAGTATCCTCCTGCGCTCTGTAGGTGCATGGCTGTGGCCCTGATGGAAGCTTTTGACCAGACACCGGTCGCTTCTCAGGCCAAAGACCCGACGAAGGAATTTCTTGATAGGTGCCATGACATGGTGATGACTTCATATGGTGATGAAATTGGTGCCGATTATGCTTTTTCCTGATCGGGTGGACGCTCAAGGGAGCGTGAATTCAGGTGCTTGGCCGCAGCGTAATGCTTCAGTGGGCTGGGAGTGAAAAAAAAAATATACTGATCGGTTTTTTGAGCGGGCCCAGTTCACGGATGATGATAATCCTTAACACATTAAGGGTAGGGATAACCCCCGAACTCATCAGCCGAGGGGTTAAACTTTGCTCAGCCGAGGGCTGTCTGATTTCAGCTGTCTGAAAATGGTGGGTTTAAAAGTAGCAATCTGTTGAAAGTGGATCATCTCTGCAGTGGATCATCCAAAAAGCGGATCCAAATTGCCTCTACCAAGAGATGTTTGTGGATTAAAACAGCAAAACAATGGAGCTATGGCAAAATTGGATATCAATCTTTATTGCCACCCTGGATGGTCAACCATTATTTAGTCGACTTGGCATTAAGAAATCTAAAAAACGTACCCCATTCTTTTTTAACAATGAGACTCTACCAAATATGGATAATAGTGTGAAACATTGGAATGATTTCGCCACTTGTTGCAACGCCTATTATATATAATATGTATATATATATAATGTACACAATGTGTATATATATATATACAGTGTATATATGTATATATATATATACGGTAACCATACAAAATAGAATGCCTGCAAATCTGTTTCTTTTTCTGGTGCGGTTCCCCTCGCCATGGTAGCGGCCTTTGCGTCCGGTTGCTTCTCTGGAAGGACCATGGGCAAAGCTGAGCGCGGGCAACATGGACGATGGCTAGACAGGAGATGCAGCGAAGCGCTTGTGACAACTCCATCATTGATACAAGGTGTCCCATATTGATTTATATAAATCAATACCGAGTTATTCATTAAACAATATCATCACTTGTCATATTCAAATCAATATCTAAATATATGATAATATATGGTTGATCTATAAAATTTAGGGTGATATTGATTTGAATGACCCGGATTTCTGATACATCGAACTACAAGGTGAGGCCCCCAAACGCTTTGGACAGCGTTGAGTTGAGGCAATAACTTGGCTGACTGTTGGTATTAGGGGGATATAACATGATACAACGAACTAGTAGGGGGTGAAACTAAACCAACAAACATAGCTGGGGTGGGCCTTATTACACGTCGTTTTTGAAGGAAATGATCTTGCTGTTTTCCATGAATCTATGTTATCATTTACTGGGGGCTATCTGTTGAAATGGTGAAAATCTGGAAAAGACTTGGAACACGAGGGAAAATTGCGAGCAAAAATGTGGGCAAATGTGAATAGAATCTAGTAGAAATGTGGGAACATGTGCAAAACAGGATTAAAAATTGGAAGAGATATCCACACTGCAAATCATGAACCTCAAAAAAAATATAGCCAGCTAGTGTTTCATGGTGATCTTCAAGTGGGACCTCTACTTCTTGGAGTGGAAGAAGTGATCGTCCATAACAAGGCTCCCTCATGATGAGCAAAAACACCGTGAAAAACAGTGTACCACTGGACGCCAACATGTTGGAGCCAATGAAATTCAATTCATTCGGATGGGTTGAAACTTAACAATCCATACTGTAATGTTATTAATGGGTAGAAACTCGGATGGCTTGAACATAACACCATTATTTGGAAGTCATACGGGATGTCAATGAATTTTACCATTACCAAATTTGCTGGCGACAGTAAATCCCAACTATTTTGCTATTCATTGTTTTTTTACTCGAATATTGTCCAACTATTATGGAGTTATAAATGGTATCAATCAATCCCAAAAAGTTGGATAACATTAGATTAACATTAGATTAAATTACATATTAGTTGATACTATTATGGTATATTATCCACATATTACCCTCTGGTAAACTAACATAGCTATGGAAAATCACCATTTTTAATGGGTAAATCCACTATAAATGGCCATTTTCAATAGCTATGTTAAATTACCAGATGGTAACAACACATCCATCAATCCCAACGATTTTCCATGCTTCACCGATCTCAAAAAACTGAGATCCCAAACAGGCGCCCTCGGCGCACGTACGCGCCATACGCATCCACGGCATGTCTAACCTCGAGCGACAGAGGTTTCACATGGGGCTGGTGGTTTTTATGGATGAAAACTTCAGGAAAATGTTTTTCAGTAAAGTCACGACTATAGTCATGATTCTTTGAAATCATGGAAAACTTCAGGAAAATGTTGAAGTTTTTAGTCACTCATGATGTCATGATTCTTTGATTTCATGGAGCTATAGAAAAATCCCCCAAGATGTGAAAAAAAAGAAAGTCAGTGACACATCTATGGGCCAAAATCTGAAAATACGGGAGCAAAATCCAGTGGTTTCTCATCATTTTCCATGTTGAAATGGCCCCAAAATAAGGTATTCCAGGTTTGAAGATCGCAGGGTCTTCCAGTAGCAGTAGCTGTGGGTGATCTACAAATGCCCACAGTATTCCAACTACTTTGCTTTTCTGATTCCATCAATTTTGATGTCCCTGGTGAGGTCGCTGTAAAATCGCTGATTTGCCCAGGTCTTACCGGTCTTACCCCCATTCAACAACCAAAACCACCAACCCTTCATCCAGGACGTCAATCCTGACGTCGCCCAGAAACAACGTCTTCGCGTCGGGCCGCTTCTCCGGCCTCGGCTGCGCTGCGCTGCGCCACGCTGTGCTGTGACATCCCTTCGCGAGTGTATCCATAGACTTAGTGGATCATCCCTATCGTTCGGTCACAGAATACACATATCTATTGATAAATACCTTAATTAATTTATTGATATGTCTCATGAAAAACATGTAATATTATATGTAGTATCATAATAATTTATCATATACAACATGGTCAAAACCATGGCGCTTTATCGTCCGGTCAAAACCCCGAGGCCCCGGGCTCTTTTTCCAGGCACAGCGCGATGAAACTCTTTGCCTCGGTGGAGATGTGCCTCCACACCTGGCAGCTCCGCCAGGTCGGCCGGGTCGGATGGCTATGGCCCAGCTATGGCGATGCGACCTGAAAACCTGGGGACCTGGGGATAAGGGACAAGTTCTGATGATCAATTGTGGCATATTTGATGATCATATGGGAAAGTTATTGTGGCGATAATTTTCGGAAAACCCAGCTTTCTGCAAGCTGCAAGCAGCTGCAGTCCCCTGAATGGGGAAGTCGTCAGTGGGAATCATCAGCCGTGAAACCGTGAAACATGTTTGAAAGCACCAAGCAGCTTTCAAATGGGCAGAGTATGGGATAATATGGCTATGGGTCCTGGGTCAAAATTAAAGTTCTGCGGGGCCACAGATTTTAGTATGTTTAGTCATTGTTTTCGTTTTAACCATCCAATTATTGGGTACCCAAGCTTGACCCCATACCCGTATTATATCATATTATCAGATTATGATGCTGGGATAGTCAGTGGGTAATACATGGGATATGTTCCCCCAATATCTAAATGTGGGATAACAGGATTGCTCCCAACATCCAAATAAAAGGAGGCCAAAACATGTGTGCATAGACAGGTAGCATGACATATGTCCCACTGGTCTATGGGTTGGAGCCAACCTGTAGAAGATGGGCTTGAAAACCAACCCATACCAACCCCAAATTCGGCAGTTTCAGTTACTGGACCTCTGAGTAAGGGATGCTGGGCTGCTGACTAAGAAGAATCTAGATCATAGGGGATAAAACATGACAAAACCATATCAAATATGTGTTTGTTTTATTATGTATCTATCTTCCGACTATCCAAAACTGGGAAGCAAATCGACCATCACTCATCCTGTTGGAGCCATTCAACCCTTTAAGGATAGAGCAGATAATCGCCAATCGGAACCATCCTATGGGGATGTCCTAAGTCACAGTCGTCACCATAGGTTTCAATAGTCATGGTCATCCATGACGACTGGATGAGAACTGGGGTACCCCTATGACTTAGATTAAACTCCCATCTTCTTGTACATGTTACATGCCCTGGGTGTATTGATTCATATACCATATGAATCATATAATCATATACATATATTGTCTATATGTATGTGGTATAACAGCAAAAATCAACCGTAAACCGGTTTCCCAATTTGCCAATTTCACCAGTTTACCCCCCAAAAAGAAATTGCAAGTTACTGAATTGAGAACTGGTCATGTTTGCCGGGGGTTCCCACATTCATGAATTGACAACTTTAAGTTGCACACGTTTTTTAACTTCATCCATGGATGTTCCCATCCCTAAACGCACTCACCAGGACTTTCCCCATTTTTATGCTGATTTGCCATGGATCTTCACCCCAAACTCGCCTCTGTTGGCATAAAAACATAACCTTGGCGTACGCGGTGCCCGTACGAAGGACGGAGTTCTCATCCCCGTCATTGGTCGATAGGGGGTTTCACCGTCACGGTGTTGCAAGGGGTACCCCCAGTTTTAGAAACACACATGTTAGTGACTGTTAGTGGATATTCATGAGATTGTAATGTCAATATTTGGGATTTTAATGATGATATAATATTATATCAATAGTCTTCAGAGGATCATTGAGGATATGGGGTGTTCAAAGATGGAGGATTTACCCCTATGGCAATTCAAATGCGGAAAAGTAATTAGGTTTTAAAGCCATGGGATGGAATGGTGTATCCAATGTGTATCCTATGTTTTCAGAGAAATAAACAAGAAGACAAAAGAAAACGCATGAAAGGATGGACAATAAGACAACTTGTGACTTGTGATGTTCTTTTGGCCGAAGATGCTGGTATCCCGTTGCTTTCCACTTCTCTTTGGAGATGCAGTGGTGACTCTGTTCTTTTGGAGTTGGGGGAAAACATGTGGACGAAGGATATGGGTTGATATGGGGGTTTCCTGAAATATGGGGATTGACTACTTTTGTCGTGGCCGCGACAAAAAGTCTATTGTGTGAAATAGAGGTACCCGTAAATCATCCATTTTAGTAGGATGTTCCATTGTAAACCATCCATTTTGAATACCCCCATTTTAGGAGACCTCCATTTGGGTATGTATCAAATTTCAACCTCGCAATCTCCTGGGTCTTGGATGTCGCCACCACCCATGCCAGCAAGTCACGAGCATTTTTGAAGGCCAAATTGTTCGAAGGGTTCGTTACTCCTGCGGCTTTAGGCTTGAACAGCGAGGATACTGTGGCAAGCAAAAGCCTTATCCAAGTTGCCCGAAATGCAGCTTCTCAACCCTAAATCACCCAATATGACAGTCCACCTGAAATAAGCTGTTTCCGAGAGGCTTCCCATGGGTTCCCCCTCTCCAACCATTTTGCTGACACCATGTTGAGGTCGCTTTGTGGACGAAGCTTCCACGCCTTTGGAGGGTTCGAACGGCGAGTTGCCCAACAGCAGAAAGTACGAGAGAATGCCTTAGGCTCCACAAGTCAAGACAGTCAAGAAGAGAAAACCTTGTGGATGGATCCATTTTGGGTTTGTCCAAAAATGGAGGATGATGAATCCCTGCAAATTCTATATTTGTTCAAAGAAATTGAAGGATGTGGCGCCACGAATCATGGGAAGGGAACGGGCCATGGAGCACTCAGAGGCTCCGCCAAGCAGCCAATGGCCCAAACATCCGCTGCAGCACTCGGCACACTCAGAGGCTCCAATTGCTCAGGGGCCTGGCCATCGAGGGTGGGTTTCTCCATGGCTTTGTGGCTTTGTTCAATAGGAAACATACCAAAGTTTTCATGTTGTTTTCCATGTGTTCCATGGCAGTTCTCATTCAAACATACTCAAATAAAAAGCTGTTTTCTGGTTCAATTCTAGGATTTCTGACTTGAATTCCCTCCTGTTGATGATTAAATCCCCACGTATTATGGTTAAAACCAGTTCTGGGCCAGCAGGCATGGCATTCTTGTTGAGTAGTCATCAGGTTTTCCCTCAACCCAAAATTGGTTCCTTAGCGCAATTTTTACCGCTACATGTCGTTGTTCATTGGCTGTAAGCTGTGTATATATATATACATCACAATATGTCTTAACCAGTTGGTATACCCCCATTGCAAAACCATGAGCCAACTTCCGACCATCTGTAATCACAATCATATCATGTCATATATCACATATCACAAAAATCATACAGTATATCACTCGCATATCATATATCATACATCAATATATCTCACATCTCATATCTCATATCATATGAATCAATGAATTGTGGAACCAGACATGTTAAGACCTCCAAAGACCATCGTTAAAAACCAGATGTTTGACACCTCCACCCACACCCAGCGATGGCGCCTGACAGAAGAGCTTGGAGGAGGTCAAGGGTTTCTTTTTCATATCATCCTTGTTGCTCTTCCGACCTGGGGAGTCATGGAAAAGGTCTGAAAAATGTATCATGTACGGAAAAATGTATGGAACATGTCTGAAAAACTATGAAAATGTATGAAACATGTAAGGAAAAATGTATGGAACATATCTGGAAAGGTATGAAAATGTATGAAAAATGTAAGGAAAAATGTATGGAACATGTCAGAAAAGGTATGAAAATGTATGAAAAATGTATGGAACATGTCAGAAAAGGTATGAAAATGTGTGAAAAAGGTATGGGAAAATGTATGGAACATGTTTGAAAAGGTATGAACATGTATGAAACAGGTATGGAAAAATGTATGGACCATGTCTGAAAAGGTATGAACATGTGAGAGGGATTCATGCGGATTTCGACGAAGTTAAATAGCGATTCCACCGGTTAAAAATGATCAAGAACGATGTCGAATTAACCGTCAAGGAACGTGATGCAACAATCAAAATGTGGATCTGATCATCAAAAAAGGCGGAGTGGAACCGTCAAAAAATTGCAAAGTCAGAACTCTAACTGATCCCTGATCCCATCTCCAAGACCAAAAAAAAGTGGGTTTTCTTGGTCCATGGCTCCATGGCAAAAATCCTCTGGGAATTTCCATCTGCCACCAGGGAACTACGCCCGGAGCGCGACGTCTGAGTGCTGGAGGTGCTGGAAACTCTACTGGTCCGCCTCTCTATCAAGCCTCGTTGTCGGGAGGGTGGAAGGTAAACCGGCGAAGCAATGGCGCGATATTCTTTTTGAGAAGAAAGGAGACAATGATTACACTATAAATATATATATATATATATATGTATATGATATGTATAATATATTATATATATAGTACACTATATACATCTGTCTATATGCACTGAGGTATCAACGTGTTTTTGCTGGAGTAGTTCACAATTGGACTATATACATTGGACAATTTTTGGGTAGGGTCTTCAAGTTTGAACCATGGCTGTTGGGCTGGGAACGAAGAAGACTGAAGTGGAATGGTGTTCACATGACGGGAAAATGTTCAGAAATGTTGCCGGAATGGGATGGGATGCAGAGTTCCTTTGTACATCTTTGTACTACTATCTAATCCAAGGAATTTGGGCTGGTTGACTTTACTCTTCATCTGGGTTTGCCTCAAGAAACGGGGGCAGCCACAAAACGGGCCATGTCTGGTTCTATCAAGCATCCATTTTTTGGAAATTACATCATCTAACCGACATCTTTGGCGCTAAATGTGAACAAATCAAAATAAATCATCTTGAAACATACCCATTTCGTGCCATTTCCCGTTCCAACAAAAATTGATGGAAAACCCATATGGGGCCCCCGCCTGGAGCGTTGGGGTAGCTGTAGCGCGTGGGTTTCCGCGGCGGTTCCCGGGCATATTTCTGCGCCAGGCCTTACAGATCTGGCCATATCGGATGGGGATCATGATGAACCGTCCCACTTGTGGGGTAGCCTATGTAAAAAGGGAAAATTCAAGGTGGCAAGTCAAATCCATCATTTTTTTGACGGAGTTTAAGTGGAATGAGGTGGAATGTAGTAGCCCATAGTCCCCCGGAACACATGAATCAAAGTGCTGAATGCCGCCCCAATGAACAGTTCCTACAAAAGGATCCAATACATTCCAATACTCAACTCTGATCATTTATTCTCAGTATCTAAGAAATGTCAAAAAATCACAGATCCAAGATTAGTCCTGGGATAATAATCCATAGGAAATCTTAGAGCTCCAACTAATAAATCTAGGATAATAATCCAGGATAATCCACAATCTATTTATCCTAGCAAAATAATCCATAAGAAATTTTAGAGCTCCAACTAATAATTTAATCTAGGATAATACTCCATAATAGTCCATAATTTATTTATCCTAGGATAATAATCCAAAGGAAATCTTAGAGCTCCAACTAATAACCCTAATCTAGGATAATAATCCAGAATAATCCATAATTTGTTTATCATAGGATCATAATCCACAGACAATCTCAGAGCTCCAACGAATAATGTAATCTAGGATAATAATCCATAATATTCCATAATTTGTTTCTCCTAGAAAAATATTCCATAATTTATTTATCCTAAAATAATAATCCATAATTTATTTATCCTAGGATAAGAATCCATAGGAAATCTTAGAGCTCCAACAAATATTTTAATCTAGGATAATAATGCATAGTAATCAGGATTTTTTTAAACCTAGGAGACTAATCCAAAAACTATTTATTCTAGGAGAATAACCCATAATAAATTTATCCTAGGAGAATAATCCATAATTTATTTTTCCTAGGAGAAAAATCCATAGTTTATCCTAGGAGAAGAATCCACATTTTTTTCCCAGGAGAAAAATCCATAATTTATTTATCCTAGGAGAATAATCCGTAATTTATCTATCCGAGGAGAATAATCCATAACCTGTTTAACCTAGGAGAATAATCCATAATTTATGTATCCTAGGAGAATAATCCGTAATTTATTTATCATAGGAGAATAATCCATAATTTACTTTTCCTAGTAATTTCCTAGGAGAATAATCCATAATTCATTTATCCTAGGAGAAAAATCCATATATTTTTTTCCCTAGGAGAATAATCTATGAAAATCCCCCGAAAATGTCCAGAATGATCCCTCGGAGCTCCGGACCGAAGTCGATCATCTTCAAACGCCTCAAAACTGGGAGCTGTCTGATTTAAGATGCCACAACTCGGGAAATCCCGCTAAATCAACCCTTGGGATTTAAGAATTAACCAATGAAGAATGGATTAGAATGGATTTGGGCCTCTGAAAAATAGGATATAGCCCCATATTTTGCAATGTTGATGTGGAAAATGATGACTAACCAGTGGAAATTTAGGGGTAACCACCTATTTTCAGACATACTCGAACATCTCAAAGGATCATTTTCTTGATCAAAAATGACTACAAACCAATAAACATTCTATAGATGATGTTTTTCGGACTATGGTATTCTGCATATGATTGATGTTTATAATTTATAAATCATAAATACCAATCATGAATAGATATGAATAGATATCAATAGATCAATCATGATCATACCTATTGATCAATGTCGGACTATGTTGTTCAAAGGCATTCTCCATAGGTGTGACTCTGAGTGACATCTTGACATGCAATACGGATCCAAATGGATCACACAACATCTGTCCATGCTGTCGTATGGTTGACGGCACATGGCCGCAACGTCACCACACACGTTATTGAGCGCGAGTGCTATTCTTGGGGAGGATGAGGATCCAGAGGCTGATGGTAGCAAAGATCAGAATGCTGCTGATGACGATGCGGAGATTAGGACGACGCTGTCGACACTGACGACAACGACGACTGCAATCATGATCAAATTGGCCATGATGATGATCATTATTCATGACACAGATGATTCAGAAATATTCAGAACGACCATCACAATGACTGTGACAACATAACGTATGACAACATATGGATGTGGGTCAAAATGGAAGACCTAGGGGACCACAGATGTTAGTCTAGTTTAGTATTAACCATCCATAATTTTGGGGTACCTAATTTTGACCCATACCCATATGACAACCACCCTTATGATCATCACATATCATGACCAAAACGAAAACGGCCGGTGACCTGACAGTGACCAGGTCACCGAAAAAAAAAATCCGGATGCGGTCGAGCAGCAAATCGTTTGGAGGAGTGGTCTCGTTCAAATCCTTTTCGAAAAGCCAATTCCTCGGTCGAAAACCCAGGGACTCTGAAGAATTGTGATTGTCTAGGAAAATTGGCTACAAATCTATCTTGGTTAATCATTTAATCATGATGATCCCTATTGAAATTGCATTTGGATGGCATATATGATATGGATTCATATGGCGTATGGGTCAAGAAATGACAAGAATGTATAATATAGAATCTGGGACCGCCGAACCACTGAACCATGCCATTTTTGGTCCATGCCTGCCATGTCTAATTCCGGTCTCGCAAAGGTCAACGCTCAGTCCATCGGCAGAAACCTTCCCATTCTGAGGGATCTTTTGGGAATCGCAGCCAGAACCGAATCGATGTCGGGGTTTCACATGCAAAGATTTGGATCATTATGGTTCATGGATTTGGGGATGCCTCATTATGATGATAAATGTTTTGCTGGTGATGCTGATGATGATGATGATGATGATGACGATGATGATGATGATGATGATGATGACGATGATGATGATGATGATGATGATGATGATGATGATGATGATGATGATGGTGATGGTGATGGTGATGATGATGATGATGGTGGTGCTGATGATGATGATGGTGATGATGATGATGATGATGCTGACGATGATGATGGTGCTGATGATGATGATGATGATGATAATGAAAATGATGATGATGATGATGATGATGACGAGGATGATGATGACGATGATGATGATGATGATGATGATGATGGTGCTGTCGATGATGATGGTGATGATGATGATGCTGATGATGATGATGATGGTGCTGGTGATGATGATGATGATGATGAGGAGGAGGAGGAGGATGATGATGATGATGATGATGAGGATGATGAGGATGATGATGATGATGATGATGAGGATGATGATGATGATGATGATGATGCTGATGATGATGATGATGATGATGATGGTGATGGTGATGACAAGGATGAG